>ERZ1023508.29-NODE-29-length-84972-cov-7.751970_pt1 | contig 84972 bp, 79 predicted proteins | sample MGYA00380548_ERZ1023508 | MGnify/ENA primary metagenome ERZ1023508 (study PRJEB33173, sample SAMEA4830311) | metagenome | study: EMG produced TPA metagenomics assembly of the PRJEB25223 data set...
TCGGAATCTCCGGATTCTCGGGCAGAAGGTGTAAACCTTATTCAGGACGGGACAGAGGTATAAAAAAAGGCCGCTTTTTTTAGCGGCCTTTTTCGTATCAGCGGCACCGTATGAATGAGCGACGAGTGCTGATTTGTTTAACTTATGATCTTGGCTCCACAAGTCCAGCGAGCACTAGCTACTCTGAGACGTTTCAACTTCAGCGCGATCGGCTTCGATTTTTTCTATCTCCCGCTGAAACGCCTTGTCGAGCAGGCTCGCTTTTTTGCGCCACGGTTTTCGCTCCGGGGCATGCTGTGCGGCATAAGTGATCACTTCACCGCCATAAACGTCCGTGTACCGTTTCTCCTGACGCTGAAGTTCAGCGCGCAGTTCGTCTTTCGTCACATCGTCTTCCAGTAGTTGCGGCCAGGCAGGCCATTACTGCCTTATGGGCCAGGGTTGACAGCGTCGGAAAGATTACAGTTCTGGTTCAAAGCGGACAACTACGGGCACCGCACCTTCGTGCACCCGTTGAGGTCTATCGACAACACAGATCTTTGCACCCGTGTGAAACTGCACAGCAGGTGGCTGGCCAATGAAGCGAGATATAGCGAAAGCAAAGCAGATCGTGGATCTGATCGAGTGCCATGCCGATAAGCACGGGATAGCGCCCACGCGGCTCGCCGCACTCTATCTGCAAACGTATCACCCGAGTGCGGCAGAGCTTGAAGAGTCCGAGTACATCATGAAGCTCATGGATGAGGAGGGGCTGATCCGCCTGGAGCATCACCCAGTCACCGGCGAAAGCCTCATTCAGCTGACTTCGCTCGGGCACGACTTCATCGACAATTACGAACCCTTGAAAGCCGGTTAGGCGCTAGTCCTCGACCTCCGCCCATGCGCCAAAGGCATCGGGGTAAGTGCGCCATGCGTCGTAGCCCTCCGCTAGTTCGCTGTCGGTCAGAAGGCATGTGTCGAGAGCCGAGCGCAGCTGATCGTGATTCATGTGTTGGCCAATGAACACAAGCGCCTGCTTTCTGTCCCCGGTATCCGGGTCCCAGCACCGTTTGATCGCAGCCACTTCATCGGCGTCGTCGGGCCATTCAGATCGAGGCACGTCAGCCCACCAGCGACCTGCGTAGCTTACACGCAGTACACCGCCCGCCTGCGACATGGTGCCCACCTCGTCAGGTTTGTTCGCGAGCCAGAATTCGCCTTTGGAACGCAGCAGGCGGCCGTTGGCCCAGTCCGTACTCAGGAAGTCGTAAAGGCGTTGTGGATGAAAGGGGCGCCGCCTTTGGTAGCTCATCGAGCTGATGCCATACGCGTCGGTTTCCGGGATGTGCTCACCGCGCACTTCCTTGAGCCAGCCAGGCGCCTGGCTGGCGCGCTGGAAATCAAACCTCCCGGTGTCGAGGATTTTATCGAGCGCAATCTTGCCGTGGGCCATAGGCAGTATTTCAGCCTTCGGATTGAGGCGTTGAAGGATTGCAGCGAGCTCGTCCCTCGCGTGCTCGGTTATGAGATCCACCTTGCTGATCAGTATGACGTCAGCAAATTCCACTTGCTCTACAAGCAGGTCAGAAAGGGTGCGATCGTCATCCTCATCAATGGTTTGGCCGCGGCTGGCAAGGCTCTCCGCACGTTGAAAGTCTTCAAGGAAGGCGACACCATCCACAACAGTGACCATCGTATCGAGGCGCGCACGATCGGAGAGGTAACGCCCCTTGTCGTCAGCATAGGTAAAGGTTTCAGCCACAGGAAGCGGCTCTGAGATTCCGGTAGATTCAATCAGCAAGTAATCAAAACGCTGTTCCTCTGCCATTCGCGACACCTCAAGCAGAAGGTCTTCACGCAAGGTGCAACAAATGCAGCCATTGGTCATTTCGACAAGGCGTTCATGTGTTCGATTGAGCGCAACATCACGCTGAACCTCGCGCCCGTCGATGTTGATCTCACTCATATCATTGACGATAACCGCAACCCGCCGGCCGTCGCGGTTGCGAAGAATATGGTTGAGCAGAGTGCTCTTTCCAGCGCCAAGAAAGCCGGATATCACCGTGACGGGCAGTCGTTGTGGCATGTGTCTGACCTGTGGTTAAGCCCCGCAGTTAGCCCTCTAGGGCCGTCGCCGGCTGCGGAAAACGCGTGTAGATGCGGCGGGTTATAACGTAACAATTAAGGGGCATAAAAAAACCTGGATTGCCAGGTATCTTCGTGCGCCAAAAGGAGATGCAAGGGGAAGATGGAGCGGGCGAAGGGAATCGAACCCTCGTCATGAGCTTGGGAAGCTCAGGTAATGCCATTATACGACGCCCGCGTCGGCGCACTTTATACCTGAATGTCGAACCTATGAGAAGAGCAGGCGGCTGACGTGCGTGCCGCAGCTTAGAAAGCTGCTATTTCCGCGGCGGTAAGGGAACGGAACTCGCCTGGCGCAAGTTCCGAGACGGTGAGTGGGCCTATTGCTTCGCGGTGCAGGCCCGTCACTCTGTTTCGAAAATGGCCGAACATTCGCTTCACTTGGTGATAGCGGCCTTCTTGTAAGGTTAGCCTGGCGAGCCTCGGTTCGAGGATGTCGAGTTCAGCCGGCAATGTAGTGATGCCTTCATACGCGAAGTACAACCCTCGGGCGAAGGCATCGATGCATTGTGGGTCGATAGGGTCTTCCGTTTTCACAAGGTAGACCTTGGAGTGGTGGCGGTGTGGAGAGGTGAGCCGCCGCGACCATTGGCCGTCGTTCGTCAAGAGCAGCAAGCCTGTGGTATTGAGATCCAGGCGGCCAGCCAGGTGCAATCCACCGCCGGGTTCACCGATCAGGTCCAGTACCGTGAGGTGTTGAGGATGTTCAGTGGCGCTGACATAGCCGGTCGGTTTATGGAGCATCAGGTATCGCGCTGGAAGGCCTGTTTGAATGACCTCGCCGTCGATCTGCACCGAATCAAAGACGCGGACATCAAGGCGCACATCGTTCGTTAGCACTCCGTTCACCCGAACGCGTCCGCTGCTTAACAGATGTCGGGCCGCCTGCCGGTTATAGCAAGGCAGGTTGCTGATCAGTCGGTCGATCCGCATGGTTCAGCGTTCGTCTGCAGGTGTGTCGTTTTCAGGACGGGTGTCGCCGCGCCGGGCGTCGCTACGCCGGACGTCGCCACGTCGGGCACAGTTCGGGCAAAGGCATGCCTTGCCTAGGGCATCAGGTGGCAGCTCTGCCAGGGCGGTGCCACCAATCGTTGTATGGAAGCACCAGCAATCCGTGGCAGTGGACGGGGCGGTTGCCAAGGCGCAACTGTTCCGTGCGCCGCACAGAGGGCAGCGGTCTGGTGCAATCGGAGTGTCGGGTGGAGAGCCGTTCATCAGGTAATCCGGGGGCAGAGCACAATGCTACCGCGCACGTCCTATTGCGTCATCCGCCGCGCGCAGGGCATACGCAAGTTGACTTGCCATGATGGGTTCACTAGCGTGCCGGGCTTCGTTAACAAAGCGACGCTGTGATGGATCAGGAAGAACGTATCAAGCTTGAGCCAGGCTGGAAACACGCCCTACGCGACGAATTCGATAAGCCGTACATGGCGGAGCTCCGGGCGTTCCTGCAAAAGGAAAAAGCGGCGGGCAAGGCCATCTACCCGCCCGGACCGCTCATTTTCAACGCGCTCAATACGACGCCGCTTGATCAGGTGAAGGTCGTCATCCTGGGCCAGGATCCCTACCACGGGCCCGGTCAGGCGCATGGGCTCTGCTTTTCGGTTCAGCCAGGGGTGCCCACACCGCCTTCCTTGCAGAACATCTACAAGGAACTCAAACGCGATCTGAACATTGACATGCCGACGCATGGCTACTTGCAGTCGTGGGCGGAGCAGGGTGTTCTGCTGCTCAATACATCGCTGACCGTGGAGCACGGTAATGCCGGCTCGCATGCGAAGCAGGGATGGCAGCCTTTCACGGACCGTATCATCCAAGTGGTAAGCGAGCAGCGTGATCACTTGGTGTTTCTGCTGTGGGGCGCCCACGCACAAAGCAAACAGCGGCTGGTCGATCCCAAAAAACACCTTGTGCTGAAGAGCGCGCACCCTTCGCCGCTGTCCGCGCATCGGGGTTTCCTGGGCAATGGACACTTCAGCCGCTGCAACGAATTTCTTGAACAGCGCGGGCTGACTCCTATCGACTGGCGCCTGCCAGAGGTCGTCTGAGTTCGCGGCCAGTACCGCCGGCCATGGTGAGCCCTGGCGGGCAGAGCGGTACACTGCGCGTCTTCGTGACGCTCGAAGAGGGAACAGGCGATGCGAGTTTTGCTGGCTGAAGATCATCCGCCACTCGCCGAAAGCGTTGCCAAAGCGCTCAAGGCCGCGGGTCTGAGTGTCGATGTCCTGCAGGATGGCGTTGCCGCAGATCTCGCTTTAAGCAGTGAAGATTACGCGCTCGCGATCCTGGACGTGGGGTTGCCGAGACTCGACGGCTTCCAGATTCTAGCTCGCCTGCGTGACCGCGGCCGGACACTCCCGGTACTCATGCTGACCGCCAGAGCGGATGTGAAGGATCGTGTCCACGGCCTGAATCTTGGAGCCGATGACTACCTGGCCAAACCTTTTGAGCTCTCTGAACTTGAAGCGAGGGTCAAGGCACTCCTTCGCCGTAGTGTTCTCGGTGGCGAACAGTCTCAGCGGTGCGGATCATTGACCTATGATTTGGGTACTCGCCGTTTTGTGCTGGGCGAGCAGGCGCTTAGCCTGACCTCGCGTGAGCAGGCGGTACTCGAGGCGCTGATCGCCCGGCCTGGTCGAGTCATGAGCAAGGAGCAATTGGCGTCGCAGGTGTTCGGGCTCGATGAGGAGGCAAGCCCAGACGCTATCGAGATCTACGTACATCGATTACGCAAGAAGATCGAGGGCCATGACATTCGCATTGTGACCTTTCGCGGCCTTGGTTATCTGCTGGAACACGTCGATGCGTGAGAATGGCAGTCTGCGCGGGCGGCTATTGCGAAGGTTGGCGGTATTGCTTGCGCTCCTTCTGGTCGTCAGCGGCTGGACCGCCTACCTCAATGGGCGCGCTGCCGCCGACACTGCCTACGACCGTGCCTTGCTGGCATTCGCCCGCTCGGTATCCGAGCGGCTTGATCTCCAGAATGGCGAGCTGCAGGTCAATGTTCCGTATCTGGCGTTGGACGCCTTCGCGCTCGATAGTACGGGGCGTATCTTTTACCAGGTGCTCGACTTCAACGGTGGGTTACTGTCTGGCTATGAGGACCTGCCCGGTCCGCCGCCTGATGTGAAGCTTACCGAGGACTATCCCGCCCTCGCCAAATTCTATGATGCGACCTACCAGGGGCTTGGTGTACGAGTCGTCAGCCTGATGCAGCCGGTATCCGGACCGATTGGCAGTGGGATGGCCGAGATCCGTGTCGCGGAAACGGAAGTGCAGCGCGAGGCGCTTGCGCGGACGTTGCTCAACGACACACTGTGGCGCATGGGGCTCCTGGCCATCGGCGCCCTGTTGCTCGTTTGGATGGCGGTGAGTGCTGCGTTAAGGCCACTGGCAAGGCTAAGCGCTGATGTCACGGTCCGCCAGCCAGACGATCTTCGTCCGCTTCCCGAACTCACTGTGCAGCGCGAGCTACGGCCATTGGTGACGGCCCTGAATCAATTCACGGGCCGACTGAAGAACCAGTTCGAGCGCCAGGCTCAATTCATTGCCGATGCAGCGCACGAGTTGAGGACACCCTTGGCGGCGCTCAAGGCTCGGATTGAATTGGGTCTGCGGGACCACAGCCCTGCGGTATGGCACGAGACCCTGCAGGCATCGGCTCAAGATACGAATCGCCTTACCCAACTGGCTAACCAGTTGCTGTCCCTGGCGCGGGTCGAGCACGGCGCGCAGACCATCGCTGAAGGGGGGGCTCAGTGCGTAGACCTATCCCAGATTGCACGCGATCTTGCCCTTGCTATGGCTGCACTTGCCCATGAGCGCGGCGTCGCGTTGGCACTCGAAGCAGACGCGCCGTTCAGGGTTTGCGGCGACCCTATCCTGCTGAACGAATTACTGAGCAATTTGCTCGATAATGCGATCGCGCATACCCCGGCTGGCGGCAACGTGGTACTCCGGGTTCTGCCGGATGGTGCGCTCGAAGTAGAAGATGACGGTCCGGGAATACCCGAAGGCCAGCGAGAGCAGGTGTTTCAACGCTTCTACCGCGGCCATGCACATGGAACAGGAGCCGGATTGGGGCTCGCCATTGTCGGTGAGATCGCGCGTATCCATCGAGCGCACATCACGCTGAACCACGGCATGCCTGGCGGGCTACGAGTGCGAGTTCAGTTTCCTGCCGAACAGGGCTAGGGGTTGTTCAGCTCCGATACCATCTGCTTGACGTAGGCGGCGATCGTGCCACGTGCTTTGAGTACGGCTAGACCTCGATCGAATGCCTGAATTCGCACGGCGTTGGCCGGGATCTTTCGTGACAACATCAGGTGAAGCGACTCCTGGCGCCATACCTGAGGGCTTTCCACAATCGCTGTTCGCTGTTCCTCGGAAAGGCGGTCCAGAATCGTCTCTGCTGCAATGCGATCGATGGGCACTACGTCCACTCTGTCGGCAAGCAGTAGGTCCAGTGCTTGCGTCTCGCGAGAGACGCGAATCACGTCAAGGGTTCCATCAGCTTCGGCTTTTTTGAAGGCTTCGCCGTAGTAGTACCCGATCATTGCGGCAACGCGCAGTCCGCGCATGTGCTCGATCTTCGCGTCCTCCGGCAAGGGGGCCTTGGCGCGATAGAACAGGTAGTACTCGCTTTTTAGCACAGGTTCGCTCACGTAGAACGCGGCCAGGCGTTCAGGTGTTCTCAGCCAAAGTGCGCTGCCGTCGCGCTCGCCCGATTCCGCCAGCCTGAGCGCGCGTGCCCATGGATAGAATTCCCAGGACACATCAATACCCTGTGTCGCGAATGCTTCCTCTACGATCCGTGAGCCTACGCCATGGTGCGGCAAAGCACTGCCAAGGTAGGGTGGCCATTCTCCGTTGGTCAGCCGTAGCCTGTCCTGAGCGAAGCAAGCGCCAGCCATGACCATCAGCAGGGTGAACAGGAGCTGTCGCATATCGGGTTGCCTGCATGGGTGACAGGGGGAGACAGGCGTCGCTCAGGTACTTGACCGCATCGTGCAGTGTGTCAGCTTTGCAGCATGCGCGTAGCTGCTGCCATTGCCTCGGAAAGGTCTTCGTCCTCTTTCATGTTCGTACTGGGGTCCAACCCAAGCCGGGCAAAGGCGGCGACCCTGTTCCAGTCCTCTTCCTGCACTGCCGGCGCATTCCCGACCGGGCTTTGCAGCGTGGCGACCTGGACGATGTCGACATAATCCACCGCAGGAGATTGGCGACTGTAGTTCAGATATTGCATCGGCACGATGGCGATCGGCTTCGGGAAGTCCCAGGTTGTGAGAATCTTCTCTCCCAGCATTGGGTGAAGCTTGTCTATGAGTCGGTCCAGGCTGATTGCATCGTCCAGCAGCCCGCCGCGTTCTTCGGCGAAGGTCAGGATCGGGAGCGCCCCAATCTGGTGAACCAGACCTGCGAGCATGGCCTGGTCTGCCGGTAGACGCGTGTAATAGCGGCAAAGCGCGTGACAGATACCGGCAACTTCCGTGCTACGGGTCCAAACCTCACGCAGGCGGCGGTCGACTACATCTGAGGTCGCCTGAAACATCTGCTCCATGGCCAGCCCGGTCGCCAGATTGCATGTGTAGTTGATCCCAAGCCGCCCGATAGCTGTTTGGAGATCAGTGATTTCCTTGCTTGTGCGCAGCAGTGGGCTGTTGACGATCTTGATGATCCGGGCACTCAGTGCCGCATCGTTTCCGATCACTCGTGCCAGCTGTGGAATGCCTATGTCGGGATCTTCGGCAGCCTCGCGAACCTTGAGTGCGACCTCGGGAAGGGTCGGCAGGGTAATGCGATCGTTTTCGATCGCATCGATGAGTTCCTTCTGTATGGCGTCGGCGAGGGTGTTCAAGGCAGCACTTCCTTATCAGAGGTAGCGGGCTCTATAGCCAGCTGATTCCCGCGCCAATTCATCTTCAGCGGCGGATTTCCTGGTCACGATCCAGGGTGTAGGGAAGCTCCAGCAAATTCAGTGCCGTTCCCTCTGGCTCGAACAGATGCACATCCCCGTTTTGCGCGGCGTCATCCTGCAGAACGGCGAGTAGCTCAACGCCTTCTCGCGTTGTCGCCGCCAGGACAACCTCGCCGACACTGCTACCGTGCACCGGTGAAAAGAGTGGGGTCCCTGGCAGGGCGGTAACATTCGTATCCGCTGACAGGCGATAGAGGCGGCGTTTGAGTTTCCCCAGATACTGCATTCGAGCCACGATCTCCTGGCCCGTATAGCAGCCTTTCTTGAAGCTGACGCCGCCAACCGCTTGCAGGTTGATCATTTGCGGAATGAAGAGCTCACGGGTTTCTCCGAATACCTGCCCAACGCCGGCTCGTATTTGCGCCAGGAGCCAATCGTTCAGCTTTGCCTCGCTGATCCTTTGCGATATGTCTGTCGCCACAGCATCGGCGTCAGCTCCCCTGACCCAGACTTCGCCGCGATGGCCGTCGAGGGTCAGATAGAGACGGTCCCCTATCACGGCAGTCGACCCGGCATCTCCCAAAAAGTCAGGCAGGGCTTCGGTGACCGACGTGGCCCACGCGTATATCCCAAAGCGTGTCCATTCGGTTTCTTCAGTGATGACAACTTTCGAGAAAACACCGTATTTCTTGAGATCAGCCATCTGGGCATCGAGCAGGTCATTCGCCATCGCCAGCAGGTAGCCGTCACCATCCTTGACGATACGAAAGCTCGAGATCATGCGCCCTTTTGGAGTGCATCGCGCCCCCAGGCTCGACGAGCCGTCATCCAGATAATCCAGGTTGCAAGTGAGTTGACCCTGTAGGAATTTCTTGGCGTCTGTGCCGCGTACGGCGAGGACGCGCTCATGTGTCAGGCGAACGAAGAAGGATTGCGTCATGGGTCCATCGAATCTGTTGACTGTTCTTCATCATAGAGTGCGCCCGGTGGCTTGTCAGCGGCGGGGTGCCGCTATAATGCGCGACCGACTGAAGGAGTCCCCATGTCTGACGAGATCGAACTCAACCGACTGTTCTGGCACAGCCGCCGAGGCATGCTGGAGCTTGATGTGCTGCTGGTACCGTTCGTAAAGGAGGTCTATCCGCATCTGGATGCGGACGATCAGGCGCGCTACAGAAAGCTGCTGTCTTGCGAGGATCAGGACATGTTTGGCTGGTTCATGCAGCGTGGCGAGCCTGAAGATCCTGATCTTCTGCGCATGGTCCGGATGATCCTGGATCGCGTCCAGCCCAAATCCTGAAGGAGCCTGCCACATGGATGTGGGGCGTATCGAACCATTTGAATGCCATTGGCAGCCGTCGCGGCTGCTCATTGGATTGTATGGGCTCGTCCAGTTGGGCTGCGTGGTCTCGCTTGCCCTGTCCGATATTCCGATCTGGACGTGCTGTTTCGGGCTCGCAATATGCGCCATTCACGCCCACCGCACGCTGCGTCGCGACATTCTTCAGCGCTCTGATGGTGCGGTGACCGGTTTGCGGCATGACGGGCTGGGATGGCGATTTCATTCCCGGGCCGGGCAATGGCGCGCCGCCCGTTTGCTTCCGACCAGCATCGCGTTGCCGTTCTGCATCGTGATCTGCTTCCGGCTCGTGGATGATCGCTTCGCTCGGGCTGTTGTTCTTCCCCGGGATGCGCTCGCGCCGCGCAGTCATCGGCGACTGCGCGTTCGACTGCGTTTCAGTCGGCAGCGGTGGGCGGCTCCAGAATAGTGTCCTCGGCGACAGGTAGCGTAGCGGGGTAGTCGAGCGTGAAATGCAGGCCACGGCTCTCGCGCCGCGCTATTGCGCATTGGATTGTCAGGTCGGCTACGAGCGCAAGATTGCGCAGTTCGATCAGATCCCGGCTGACCTTGTAATTACTGTAGAACTCGTCAATTTCGTCGAGAAGCAATCGGATCCTGTTCTGGGCACGCTGCAATCGCTTCGTCGTTCGTACGATACCCACATAGTCCCACATGAAGCGTCGTAACTCGTCCCAGTTATGCGCAATGATGACGTCTTCGTCAGAGTCCGTAACGAGGCTCGCGTCCCAGTCGGGGAGGTTCGCGGGCATCAGAACGTCGAGGTGCTCCAGAATATTTGCTGCGGCGGCCCTGCCGTACACAAAGCATTCCAGCAACGAATTGCTCGCCATGCGATTGGCACCGTGCAGTCCTGTGCAGCTGGTTTCGCCGATGGCATACAGGCCGGGTACATCAGTGCAGCCGTGCTCGTCGACCACGACGCCGCCACATGTATAGTGGGCCGCTGGTACGACCGGAATGAGGTCCTTGGTGATGTCGATCCCGAAGCTCAGGCACCGCTCATGGACGGTGGGAAAATGAGACTTGATGAAGTCGGCCGGGCGATGCGTGATATCGAGATAGACGAAGTCGACACCCAGTCGTTTCATTTCATGGTCGATTGCGCGCGCCACGATGTCTCTTGGCGCGAGCTCCTTTCGGGGGTCAAAGCGCCCCATGAATCGCTTGCCGTCGGGCAGCCTCAGGTATGCGCCTTCGCCTCGAAGTGCCTCGGTGATGAGAAAGCTCTTTGCTTGAGGATGATACAGGCAGGTCGGATGAAACTGATTGAACTCAAGATTCGCAACCCGGCAACCGGCGCGCCAGGCCATTGCGATGCCGTCACCCGTATTGCCGTCGGGGTTACTTGTATATAGATAGACCTTGGCAGCGCCGCCGCAGGCAAGAATGGTGAACCGCGCGGCGAACGTTTCAACCACGCCGGTTTCGCGGTTGAGTACATAAGCACCCAGGCACCGATCTCCATTCAAACCAAGCTTGCGCTCGGTCAGCAGATCCACGGCAACGTAGTGCTCGTGAATCTGAATGTTTTCCCGGTCAAGTGCCAGGGCATGAAGGGTTTGAAAAATAGCCGCGCCTGTCGCGTCTTCGGCGTGGATGACGCGGCGATGGCTGTGGCCGCCTTCTCGCGTAAGATGAAAGTGGTTCGCCGCTGTGTCGTCAGCTGAAGAAGGCATGCGCGTGAACGGAACGTGCTGTTCGATCAACCAATCGATCGCTCTGCGGCCATTCTCCACCGTGAAGCGCACGGCAGACTCATTGCAAAGCCCACCGCCTGCGGCGAGGGTATCTTCGATATGTGCGTCCACGCTGTCGGCAGGGTCCATCACGACTGCGACGCCGCCCTGCGCCCAATACGTAGAGCCGTCTGCTGGCGCGCCCTTGGTCAGAACCGCAATGCGAAGGTTTTCCGGGAGCGAAAGGGCCGCAGTGAGTCCGGCGGCACCACTACCGATAATCAGAACGTCGTACGAATGCATAGGGTTCATGTAGGCTATTGGCCCTCATCTCTAGCGAAAGGCACCGAGGGTCGGCAGAATAGCGCCCCGGCCCAGCGCCTGTCGCATCTGGAACCTTTCAAGCCACAGATAATCAATATCTGTTATGGCCCGGGTACCCTGCTCGGTGAACGTGATTCTTCCCGAGGTGTCATGGAGCGTCAGTTTTTGTAAAAAATTCAACATCGAGCTGACGATGTTCGTCAGCTCGAGTCGTGTAGTAAAGAGCTTCGTATGGAAGCTTGCCTAGAGGGGAGAACTTTTGCGCAACTTCTTGGTCAATGTTGGCGAGTCGGTCCATTGGGTTGCGCAACACTCTCATCGGCTTAACGAGGAGTGTTCATGTTGACCCAGGAACAGGATCAGCAACTGGTTGAACGGGTACAGCGCGGTGACAAGCGCGCATTCGATTTGCTGGTAATGAAGTACCAGCACAAGATCCTAGGTTTGATCGTGCGCTTCGTACATGACGCACAGGAAGCCCAGGATGTCGCTCAGGAAGCCTTCATCAAGGCTTACAGGGCGCTTGGAAATTTCCGCGGTGACAGCGCGTTCTATACGTGGCTGTACCGTATCGCCATCAATACGGCGAAAAACCATCTGGTGGCCCGCGGTAGACGTCCACCAGATAGCGATGTGAGTGCCGAGGACGCAGAGTTCTACGAGGGCGATCATGCTCTGAAGGACATCGAGTCTCCGGAACGATCCTTGCTGAGGGATGAGATCGAAGGTGCTGTGCACCGGACAATCCAGCAGCTGCCTGAGGATCTGCGTACGGCGTTGACCCTGCGTGAATTCGACGGCCTTAGCTATGAAGACATTGCGAGCGTCATGCAGTGTCCGGTAGGTACAGTGCGATCGCGCATATTCAGGGCGCGTGAAGCGATAGACAAGGCACTGCAGCCCCTGCTGCAGGAAACCTGAGACAGCGGCGACAGCCAAGAGAGGAAACACATGAGTCGTGAAGCCCTGCAGGAAACGCTGTCCGCGGTGATGGATAACGAAGCGGACGAATTGGAACTTCGCCGAGTGCTTGCCGCCAGTGGCGAGTCCGAAGTTCGTGACACGTGGGCACGTTATCAGATCGCTCGGGCAGCAATGCACAAGGATCTGCTGGTGCCCCGGCTCGACCTTGCTTCGGCAGTGTCTGCTGCCATATCTGAGGAAGAGGCGCCTGTTCAGGTCAAGCGTCGTCCTGCTGGCGGTCTGGCTCGCATCGCTGTCGCCGCTTCCGTCACGGTTGCGGTACTTGCCGGTGTCAGCCTGTACAACCAGGATGGCGTGAGCACGCAGCAGCTTGCAGCGCAGTCGACCCAGCCCGCGATCGAAGCGCCACAGGTCCAGGGGCCAGCCGTGCTGGCCGGTTACAAGGAAGGTGGAGCCCAGCCAGAAGTGACCGAGCAAACCGGCTCCAACTGGCAAGAGCAGCGTATGCCGGAATACATCCGTCAGCATGCGCAGCAGTCTGGCGCTGAAGGTGCGTTGCCGTTTGCGCGTGAAGCTGGCGTAGAAAACCGCTAAGGAGGCGCATGCGCTGCTTCACCATTCCGCTACTGCTTCTTGGTGTTGCAACCTCGCCAGTCCATGCATCAGATGCCGAGGACTGGCTAGGTCGGATAGCAAAAGCGGAGCAGCGTAGTTTTCAAGGCGTCTTCATCTATGAAAAAAGTGGCAGCTTTTCCAGCCATCAGATATGGCACCTTGCCCGCAATGGGGAGGTGAGCGAAAAGCTGCTTCAGCTCGACGGTCCACCAATCGAAACCATCAGAGTCGACGGACAGCCACAGTGCGTAACTGCAGGCTTTAGTGCGCCGCTTGCGGCGACGTCTCTTGTAGGTAACGGGTTCGATGTCGAGCGGTTGAAGCGCTCCTACCATATGAAGGTGCTGGGTGAGTCCCGGGTGGCAGCGCGGTCTGCTCAAGTCATTGGGCTGCTTCCAAAGGACCAGCATCGCTATGGGTTGGAAGTACACATCGATTCAGAGCTGGGTGTACCGCTCAAGCTGTTGCTCGTAAGCGATGGTGGTCAGTTGCTCGAGCGATTCCAGTTCACCCAGTTGAGCCCGGAAGCGCCAGTCGCCTCATTGCTGGAACCCGACGGCGAGTGCATAGCGAATGCTCGCAAACCAGGCGCTGCTCGAGTGGAAACGGGTTGGCGTCCTGACTGGGTGCCGGCAGGATTCGAATCTCGTGCGGTACGTCAAGCGAGTGAAGCTGGCGCAATCGTCCTGAATTACGGGGACGGCTTGGCGAATTTCTCCATCTTCATCGAGCCGGTGAGTGATCCGGCTGCTGGAGACGCGCGGAGCCAGGTTGGTCCGACTTCAGTTGTTTCAAAACGACTCAATACTGGCGAGACCGATTACATGGTGACCGTAGTGGGTGAGATTCCGCTCGGGACCGCTGAACGTATTGCGCTCTCAACAACGTCGGAGCCGCCGAAGCGGTGAGGCTGGAAATATGGCGTTCGCCACGCCTTGGGCGGATGTCCATGCTCGTTTGCGCGAGTCATGCGTTGGTGAAGGCCGCCGGCAGATTTACATTATCTTTTCATTGTCCCTACCGTTGTTTGAGCAGCTTCGTAATAGGCTGTGTCCGTATAGCGAATGGGGTTGAGCTCGGTTCATGAATATGGCTGGCCACCCTTTTACCTGGCGTTCATGGCAGGTCAGAGGGAAATGTCGGCGATAGGCGAACCGACACGACCTGTTTGCGGGTGTGCAAGTAATCGGGAGTTTTTGATGAACATGATCAAGTCTTGGTCCGCAGCAGTTTTGGGGATGTGGCTATTCGCACAAGCGGCGGTAGCGCAAGCGGTAGATCTGCCGGATTTCACGCAGTTGGTGGAGGATGCGTCACCCGCTGTGGTGAATATCAGTACGCGTCAGAAGGTCCCGGCCAACAGTGTTGGTCAGCTTTCGATTCCTGATCTGGAAGGCCTGCCCCCCATGTTTCGTGAGTTCTTCGAGCGAAGCATTCCGCGGGCGCCGGGTGGCCGCCAGCCGCAGCGCGAAGCTCAGTCGCTCGGCTCCGGATTCATCATTTCTGCCGATGGCTACGTGCTGACGAATAACCACGTCGTGGCTGATGCCGATGAAATCATGGTCCGGTTGTCGGATCGCAGTGAGTTGAAGGCCAAACTGATCGGTGCAGATCCGCGGACCGATGTGGCGCTGCTCAAGGTCGAGGGCAAGAACCTGCCGACGGTCAAGCTGGGTGATTCCAACTCCTTGAAAGTCGGAGCCTGGGTACTCGCTATCGGATCTCCGTTCGGTTTCGATCATTCAGTTACGACCGGCATTGTGAGTGCAAAGGGACGCAGCTTGCCGAACGACAACTATGTTCCCTTCATTCAGACTGACGTGGCGATCAATCCGGGTAACTCGGGCGGGCCTCTCTTCAATCTCGATGGCGAAGTCGTAGGGATCAACTCCCAGATCTTCACGCGATCGGGCGGCTTCATGGGGCTGTCGTTTGCCATCCCGATCGACGTGGCGATGAATGTCGCGGACCAGCTGAAGAAGACCGGTAAGGTAGACCGGGGCTGGCTGGGCGTTGTCATTCAAGAGGTCAATAAGGATCTGGCCGAGTCGTTTGGCCTGGACCGTCCCGCAGGCGCGCTCGTCGCACAAGTTTTGGATAACGGGCCTGCTGCGAAGGGCGGATTGCGCGTCGGCGATGTCATCCTGAGCGTCAATGGCCAGCCGGTGGTGATGTCGGCAGATCTCCCTCATATGGTAGGCGCACTCAAGCCGGGCACGAAGATCGATCTGGAAGTGGCCCGTGACGGCTCACGTCAGAAGATCAATCTCGCGGTAGGATCCATGCCTGCGGACGAGCAAGCCGAGGCCGCGGCAGGTGCACCGAATGCGGCACCGAAGAGCGATAATCGCCTGGGTGTGTCGGTTGCAGATCTGACTTCCGAGCAAAAGAAGAGCCTCGATCTGGCCGGTGGCGTTGTATTTCGGGTAGTGCAGGGTGGCCCCGCAGCGATGATTGGCCTCCGTCCAGGTGACATCCGTTCCCATCTCACCAACCAGTCCATCGACTCGGTAGCGACGTTCGAGAAAGTCGCGAAGGCGCTGCCGACTAATCGCTCAGTATCAATGCGGGTGCTGCGCGAAGGCCGTGCAAGCTTCATCACCTTCAAACTTGGCGAGTAACTCGCTATCGAGAAAAAGGCAGCTTCGGCTGCCTTTTTCGATTCCGGCGCCTGACGTGGCGGCTTGTTGGGGTATCAGGTACACTTTCGGGCTGTTTTTCGGCCCGGCAGTACTGGCCCTTACTTATTCGAGTGCTTCCTCGTGAGTGACCTGAGTCATATCCGTAATTTTTCGATCATCGCCCACATCGACCACGGCAAGTCGACCCTGGCGGATCGCTTCATCCAGATGTGTGGCGGCCTATCCGATCGCGAGATGGAGGCGCAGGTCCTCGATTCGATGGATCTCGAGCGCGAGCGCGGCATCACGATCAAGGCGCACAGTGTCACCCTGTACTACAAGGCACAGGATGGCCGAACGTATCAGTTGAATTTCATCGATACGCCTGGGCATGTCGACTTCACGTACGAAGTCAGTCGTTCGTTGGCTGCCTGTGAAGGCGCCTTGCTGGTTGTGGATGCGGGGCAGGGCGTCGAAGCTCAGTCCGTTGCGAACTGCTACACGGCGATCGAACAGGGCCTCGAGGTCATGCCGGTCCTGAACAAGATGGATCTTCCGCAGGCCGAGCCCGAGCGTGTGAAGGAGGAGATCGAACACATCATCGGTATCGACGCGACGGACGCCGTGCCGTGCAGCGCGAAGAGCGGGATGGGTGTGATCGACGTGCTGGAGCGGCTCGTGCAGGTCATTCCGGCTCCAGAAGGCGAGATAGAAGCGCCGCTGCAGGCGCTGATCATCGATTCCTGGTTCGACAACTACCTCGGTGTGGTCTCGCTCGTCCGTGTCAAACATGGACGTATCAAGAAGGGCGACAAGGTCCTCGTAAAGTCCACCGGCAAGTTCCATCAAGTGGACGCAGTCGGCGTTTTCTCGCCCAAGCACACCGAAACGGCAGACCTGAAAGCAGGCGAAGTGGGCTTCATCATCGCTGGAATCAAGGACATTCAGGGTGCGCCGGTGGGTGACACCCTGACGCTTTCCAGCACGCCGGATGTCGCCATGTTGCCCGGCTTCCAGCGTATCAAGCCGCAGGTCTATGCGGGCTTGTTCCCGGTAAGCTCCGACGACTTCGAGGACTTCCGGGATGCGCTGCAAAAACTGACGCTAAACGACGCAGCGCTGCAGTATGAGCCAGAGAGCTCAGACGCCTTGGGTTTCGGCTTCCGTATCGGCTTCCTTGGCATGCTCCACATGGAGATCATCCAGGAGCGGCTCGAGCGTGAATACGATCTGGATCTCATCACGACCGCTCCCACGGTCGTGTTCGAAATCGTCCTCAAAAGCGGCGAAGTCATCTACGTCGACAACCCGTCGAAATTGCCGGACCTTGCATCAATCGACGAAATGCGCGAGCCCATCGTGCGCGCGAACATTCTTGTGCCGCAGGAGCACCTCGGCAACGTCATCACGTTGTGTATCGAAAAGCGTGGCGTACAGCGCGACATGCAATTCCTCAGCACGCAGGTACAGGTCAGCTACGATCTGCCGATGAACGAAGTCGTCCTGGACTTCTTCGATCGTCTGAAGTCGGTGAGTCGTGGTTACGCGTCGCTCGATTACAGCTTCGATCGTTTCCAAACGGCTAATCTTGTTCGCCTGGATGTGCTGATCAATGGTGAGAAGGTGGATGCGCTGGCATTGATCGTGCACCGTGACAAAGCGCATCACAAAGGCCGCGTCCTGACCGAGAAGATGAAAGAGCTGATTCCGCGTCAGATGTTCGATGTAGCCATTCAAGCTGCCATTGGTGGCCAGGTTGTGGCACGGACGACGGTCAAGGCGCTGCGCAAGAACGTTCTGGCCAAATGCTACGGCGGCGATGTCAGCCGTAAGCGCAAGCTGCTGGAAAAACAGAAAGCGGGCAAAAAGCGTATGAAGCAGGTCGGCAGTGTGGAGATCCCACAAGAAGCCTTCCTCGCCGTACTAAAGGTGGATAGCTAACCTCTATGTCGATCAATTTCCCGTTGCTGCTGGTCATCGCCGTTGCCGTCTGTGGTGCACTGGCACTCCTGGATCTTCTGGTGCTGGCGCCAAGGCGCCGGTCCGCGATCGCGGCCTATAACGGTCGCGTCGACACGCCTGACCAGAGCGTCATCGACCAGCTGAACAAGGAGCCGCTGCTCGTCGAGTACGGCAAATCATTCTTTCCGGTGCTGGCCATCGTACTGGTTCTTCGGTCGTTTCTGGTTGAGCCGTTCCAGATTCCTTCCGGTTCGATGAAGCCTACGCTGGAGGTTGGTGACTTCATTCTCGTCAACAAGTTTGCGTACGGTATCCGTCTTCCGGTGATCGACCTGAAGGTCATCGATATCGAAGATCCGAAGCGTGGTGATGTCATGGTGTTTCGCTATCCAAGCGACCCCAATATCAATTACATCAAGCGCGTCGTTGGTCTTCCGGGCGACACCGTTCGCTACACATCCGACAAGCAACTGTTCGTGAACGGGCAGCCTGTGAGCCGTCAGTTTTTGGGTGAAGAGCCCGGTTCACTTGGCAGCGCCACGCTCTACCGTGAAAAGCTGGGAGAGGTTGAACATTTGATTCGCCTTGAAATGCAGCGCTACCGCATGGAGCCGGGCGGGGAGTGGAAAGTCCCGGCCGACCATTACTTCATGATGGGCGACAACCGCGACAATTCGAACGACAGCCGCTTCTGGGACGATCCGAGCATTCCGACTGAGCTTCACGGGATGGTTCCGGATCGCAACATCGTAGGTAAGGCGTTCGCGGTGTGGATGAGTTGGCCGGACCCCAAGTTCAGCCATCTACCAAACTTTTCCAGAGTCGGCCTCATTCGTTGAGGCCGATGTTTCATGGGTAGTCCATTCGGCGCGGCCGAATGGGGTACGGACGTAATGGCGCTGCGAGGACGAGCTATGAAGTGCGCTAAATCGGAACAGGGACTTTCTTTGCTTGGATGGCTGATGGCGTTGGCTATCGTCGCCTTCCTGGCCAGTACGGCGTTCAAGATGGTGCCGCACTACATGGATTACATGGCCCTCGATAAGATCATCAATTCGGTCGAAACCGATCGTGCAGCCAACGTCACGACCGTGAATGACTTCTACAATCATGTGAGCAAAGGTATGCAGGTCAATGGGATCCGTGATCTGAATGCCAAGGACATCCTTGACGTGAAGGTTGAAAACCAATCCTTCGTTGCTCATCTACAGTATGAAAAACGCGAGCCGATGATTCAGAACCTGGATCTGGTTGCCCGCTTCGACAAAGAGTTCCGCATCCGGATACCGTGAATACATCGTTGAATCGACTTGAGCGCAGGCTCGGCCATACATTTGCCGATCAAGAACTGATGACGCTTGCGCTTACCCACCGTAGCTTTGCTGGACGCAATAACGAGCGTCTGGAGTTTCTTGGCGACGCCGTACTTAATTTCGTAGCGGGAGAGGCGCTTTACGAGCGTTTCCCGCAAGCGCGTGAAGGGCAATTATCCCGGCTGCGTGCTCGCTTGGTGAAAGGTGAGACGCTCGCGTTCCTGGCGCGGGGCTTCGAGCTGGGAGATTACCTTCGCCTGGGCTCTGGTGAGCTCAAAAGTGGTGGCTTCCGACGTGAGTCGATCCTGGCTGATGCCCTTGAAGCGCTGATCGGCGCCATCTACCTGGACGCCGGAATGGATGTTGCGCGCGAGCGTGTTCTGGACTGGCTGGCGACCGAGCTCGAAGGCCTGACGCTGGTGGATACCAATAAGGACCCGAAGACGCGTTTGCAGGAGTTGCTTCAATCGCGGGCGTGTGAATTGCCGCGTTACGAAGTCGTTGATATCCAGGGCGAACCGCATTGCCGCACCTTTTTCGTGGAGTGTGAGGTCAAACTGCTTAACGAAAAGACGCAAGGGCACGGCGCGAGCCGACGCATTGCCGAGCAGGTGGCTGCAGCCGCCGCACTGGCCGCTTTGGGAGTAGGAAACGGTAATGAGTGAGCAGAATGCAGGCACGCGTTGCGGATATGTCGCGATCGTGGGCCGTCCGAATGTCGGCAAGTCCACGCTGCTGAATCATATCCTCGGCCAGAAGCTTGCGATTACGTCTCGCAAGCCACAGACGACCCGTCACAATATGCTCGGAATCAAGACCGAGGGTGATGTGCAGGCGGTGTACGTAGATACCCCCGGACTGCACAAGAACGACGAGCGTGCCCTCAATCGCTTCATGAACAAGACGGCCTCCTCGGCACTGAAGGATGTCGATGTGGTCGTTTTTGTCGTCGATCGCACGCGTTGGACCGACGAAGACCAGATGGTCCTGGAGCGTCTTGAACATGTGCGCTGCCCCATTCTCATAGCGGTGAACAAATCCGACCGGCTCGATGACAAGGGTGAGTTGCTGCCTCACCTTGATTGGCTTGCGCAACAATTGCCGACCGCGGAGATCGTTCCTGTCTCGGCGCTACATGGCCAGAATCTCGACATTCTGGAAAGGTTGGTCGGCGACCGTCTGCCAGAGAACGAGCACTTCTATCCTGAAGACCAGATTACCGATCGTTCCAGCCGCTTCCTGGCCGCTGAATTGGTACGGGAAAAGATCATGCGGCAGCTGGGGGCCGAGCTCCCGTATCAGATGACCGTCGAGATCGAATCCTTCCAGCAGGAGGGCCGGGTGCTCCATATCCATGCGCTCATCCTTGTGGAGCGCGAGGGGCAAAAGAAAATCATCATTGGCGAGAAGGGTGAGCGCATCAAGAGCATCGGCCAGAACGCCCGAAAGGACATGGAAGTACTCTTCGATTCCAAGGTGATGCTCAACCTGTGGGTCAAGGTGAAGAGCGGCTGGTCTGATGACGAACGCGCGCTCCACTCACTCGGCTACCACGACCAGTAATACGCCTCGATTTCGTCCGGTTGTTATCGGCAGCCAGTCTGGCTGCCTTTGACGTTCGCCGGATTCGATAGGTCGTCGGAGGATTGGTTGGTGGGGTACACGGCTCTATCGTGCGGTGATCACAATGCTCACCTATGTTCTTCATAGTCGGCCCTACAAGGAAAGCAGTGCGCTCGTCGATTTGTTCACAGCGCATGGGCGCTGCCGGGCAGTGTTGCGCAATGCACGCGGTCGAGGCGGAAGCCTTGCCAGGCCCTTCGTTCCGCTGGACGTGGAGCTAAAAGGCAAAAGCGAGCTGAAAAGCGTGGCTCGCCTGGAGCCAAATGGTGTTCCCCATTTACTTGCGGGAGAGGTGCTGTTCAGTGGGTTGTACCTCAATGAATTGATCGTACGGCTATTACCTTCTGACGACCCTCACCCCGGTTTATTCGATCATTACGCGGCAACGCTCCCGGCGCTGGCAGAGGGACGGCCACTACAACCGCTGCTGCGCGCGTTCGAATGGCGATTGCTCGACGACCTCGGATATGGGTTTTCACTTAGCCAGGACACTCTGGGCGAGCCGCTGGAGCCCTCAGGGCTTTACCGGTATCGTTCGGAAGGCGGCTTCGAACCCATCGCGGCACTGGAGCCTGGCGCATTCACTGGGCGCGACCTGCTTTCACTGGCTGAGGCCGAATGGTCCGCGCCGGGTGCGCTGCTTGCGGCCAAGCGGTTGATGCGTCAGGCGCTGGCGCCTCACTTGGGCGGCAAGCCTCTCCTAAGTCGAGAACTGTTCACCCATCGAAAGGAAAACGCTCGTGACTGATCCGAACCGCGTCCTGCTAGGCGTCAACATCGATCATGTCGCCACGCTCCGACAAGCGCGTGGCACACGTTACCCGGATCCGCTCAAAGCGGCGCTGGACGCGGAGGAGGCGGGGGCTGACGGCATCACGCTCCACCTGCGTGAGGACCGTCGGCATATTCAGGATCGCGATGTTTACCTGTTCAAGCAGGCCTTGCAGACTCGCATGAACTTCGAGATGGGCGTCACAGAGGAAATGCTCTCACTCGCCGAATCGATCGCGCCTGAGCATGTTTGCCTTGTGCCCGAAACCCGTCAGGAGCTCACGACGGAAGGGGGGCTGGACGTGCATGGTCAGGCCGATCGGATCCGTCGGGCCGTCGAACGTCTTTCGGGTGCCGGTTGTGAGGTTTCGCTGTTCATCGATGCCGATCCTCGCCAGATCGAAGCCGCCCTCGACGTAGGTGCACATGCCATCGAGTTGCATACGGGGCGCTACGCTGACGCAGTCGACAAGGCGGTGCAGCAGGCCGAACTGGAGCGCATACGAGCAGGCGTCGAATGGGGTGTTGGGCATGGCCTTATTGTCAACGCAGGCCATGGCTTGCATTACCACAACGTGGAACCTGTCGCCGCATTGAAAGGTGTGCACGAGCTTAATATCGGCCATGCAATTGTCGCCCATGCATTGTTCGTGGGCTTTCGCCAGGCGGTGAAGGAAATGAAACACCTCATTCTGGGCGCAGCAGCTCAACGCGCTCGGTAACGCGCAACATTTGCGAAAACTGTTCCCGACCACGGGGCGACGCCACGCGATAGAGTCGAGGCTCCTAAATCGGTGGAGCGATTCGATGAATACGCGTGGCTTGCTCGATCAGCTATTGAAATCTGGCCAACAGATCCTCCAACAAAGGCAAACCGGCCAGCCTTCCGATCCATCCGGAGGCGCGAGCACCGATCTTATTGATCAACTGGGTGGCCTGCTTGGCGGGTCGAAGGGAGCCTTGGGTGGCGGCGCACTTGCGATGCTTCTGGCCAGTAAGGGGGGGCGTAAGCTGGGCGGCAAGGCACTCACGTACGGTGGTCTGGCGGCCTTGGGCGCACTGGCCTATAAGGCGTACGGCAACTGGCAAGCCCAGCAGGCGGCAGGCGCGACCGTTGAGCCGAAGACGATTGATCGATTGCCAGCCGTAGAGGCCGAGACTCACAGCCAGGCCATCCTCACGGCGCTAATCGCTGCAGCCAAGGCGGATGGACATGTCGACGCTCGTGAGCGCGAGTTGATTGAGGAAGAGTTCGCCAAGCTCTCCCCCGACACTGATCTGCATGACTGGCTGGGCGCAGAGTTAAACAAGCCGCTGGACCCTGTCGAGGTCGCACGCGCCGCTACTACGCCCGAGATCGCGTCAGAAATGTATCTCGCGAGCCTGCTCATGGTCGACGAAGAACAGTTCATGGAGCGCGCCTATCTGGACGAATTCGCCAGACAACTCAAATTGCCGGATAGCCTGAAAGCCGAGCTTGAGCGGCAGATGGATGAGGCGCCTGACTGAGGTATATCCATATACAGGTTTGCCTATAGTGCATTTATGAGCAACTGGCAGGCAAAAATCCTGTGACGCTTTAGTCTCGCTTCGGACTAGTCTCAGTCCACCACAAGAAGAACGAGCGAGGCGTCCCATGCCCGAAGCAGTCGGTCCCTACGACTATGTAATAGTGGGCGCCGGGCCCGCCGGGTGCCTGTTGGCCAACCGGTTGTCCGCTGATCCAGCAGTCCGTGTCCTGCTGCTGGAAGCAGGCGGTCACGACAATCTGCCATGGATTCATATTCCGGTTGGTTACCTGTTTTGTATCGGCAACCCGCGCACTGACTGGTGCTTCAAGACCGAAATGGAAGCAGGTCTCGGCGGCCGCAGCATTGGTTATCCGCGAGGCCGAGTGCTGGGTGGATCGTCATCCATCAATGGAATGATCTACATGCGCGGCCAGGCGCGAGACTACGACCTGTGGGCCGAGCAGGGGAACGCGGGTTGGGCGTGGAAGGACATGCTTCCGCTATTCAAGCGGATGGAGGATCACTACGCCGGCGCTTCGGAGGCCCATGGCGCGGGAGGGGAATGGCGTGTCGAAAAGCAGCGCCTGCATTGGGATTTGCTCGATGCCTTCAGAGAAGCCGCAGGCCAGGCGGGTATCCCTGCCATCGACGACTTCAATACCGGCGATAACGAAGGGTGCAGTTACTTCCAGGTAAATCAGCGTGGCGGCATCCGGTGGAACGCCGCCAAGGCATTTCTCAAGCCGGTACGCTCTCGTCCGAATCTGGCAGTTTATAGCGACGTTGAAGTCGAACGCGTCGTACTGGGGAACGGTCGCGCGCGATCGGTCATCGTGCGCCGCAAGGGTCAATCGACGGTCGATACGCTATCGGCCCGTCGGGAGATAATCCTCTGTGCCGGTGCAATCGGCTCGCCAGCCATCTTGCAGCGTTCGGGTATCGGATCGCCTGCGCGCCTGGCATCGATCGGGATGGGGGTTGCGCATACGCTCGAGGGCGTCGGCGCGAACCTTCAGGATCATCTGCAGCTGCGGATGGTTTACAAGGTGACGGGCGTTCCAACCCTGAACCTGATGGCTGCCAGCCTGTGGGGCAAACTCGGTATGGGCTGGCAGTACCTGCTCAGCCGCAGTGGACCTTTGGCGATGGCGCCCAGTCAGCTTGGCGCCTTTGCGCGATCTGATCCAGCGCAGCCGTCTGCGAACCTGGAATACCATGTTCAGCCGCTGTCGCTGGAACGATTTGGTGAACCGCTGCACCCATTCGCCGCGTTCACGGCGTCGGTCTGCAACCTTCGGCCGGCCAGTCGCGGCAGGGTGGATATTCGCTCGATCGACCCGCAAGACCCGCCATTGATTCAGCCCAACTACCTCAGCGATCCAGAGGATTTGCGTGTCGCTGCTGACGCCATCCGACTGACTCGTCGCATCGTTGCCAGCCCGGCGCTCGCAAGGTACGCACCGGAAGAATACCTGCCGGGGCCGAGTTTTCAGACGGAGGACGCGCTCCATGAGGCGGCTGCCCGGATAGGGACGACCATTTTCCATCCCGCCGGCACCTGCCGGATGGGTCACGATGGGATGGCCGTCGTTGACTCGCGTTTGCAGGTGCACGGCATTCCAGGGCTGCGCGTGGCGGACGCGTCCATCATGCCTGAAATCGTGTCAGGCAATACCTGCTCGCCAACGCTTGTAATTGCCGAGAAAGCCGCCTCACTCATCATCGAAGATGCACGCGTATCAACGACCGTTGGCGCAATGAGCGCTGCTACTCCACGCGCGCTCGCGTACTGACAAGCAGAACGAGATTCCACATAGGAGGTTACGCCAACCCATACCGACACGTATTGCGCTCCACATACAGCAGTCGCACAACAAAAACAAAAGCCACTGAGGCCTGTTCAGGCCAGGAGAGCCAAGATGTCCGAGTACGCACGACCTGCGTCGATTCCTCGTGCCGCACCGACTCGTAGTGAAGAGCGGAAGGTTATATTCGCTTCATCGCTGGGTACCGTTTTCGAATGGTATGACTTCTTTCTGTATGGCGCGCTCGCGGCCATCATCAGCCGCCAGTTTTTTGCGGGCGTCAACGAGACCACTGCATTCATCTTTGCGCTCATGGCCTTTGCGGCTGGCTTCCTCGTCAGGCCATTCGGCGCGCTAGTCTTCGGCCGGCTAGGTGATCTCGTTGGCCGCAAATACACATTCCTCGTCACTATCATTTTGATGGGTGCGGCCACATTCGCGGTCGGTCTGTTGCCGAACTACGCCAGCATAGGTGTGGCTGCTCCGATCATATTGATCCTGTTGCGTTTGCTGCAGGGCTTGGCGCTCGGTGGGGAATATGGCGGCGCGGCGACTTATGTGGCAGAGCATGCGCCGCAAGGAAAGCGTGGCTTCCATACGAGCTGGATCCAGGCCACCGCAACCGCTGGCCTTCTGCTTTCGCTTCTGGTCATTCTCGTGTGCCGGCAGCTGACAGGTGATCAATTCGAAGTCTGGGGCTGGCGCCTCCCATTCCTGCTTTCGATCTTTCTGTTGGGTATCTCCGTATGGATCCGGATGTCCATGCATGAGTCGCCCGCCTTTTTGAAGATGAAGTCCGAAGGCAAGCAGGCCAAGTCACCCATTCGTGAGTCTTTCACGAACTGGAGCAACCTGAAGGTCGTTCTGATCGCATTGTTCAGCATCAACGCAGGGCAGGCCGTCACGTTTTACGCCGCGCACTTCTACGTGATGTTCTTCCTCACCCAGACATTGAAGATGGATGCCGCCGTTGCAAACAATCTGCTGATCATCAGCGTGGTGATTGGCGCGCCATTCTTCATTTTCTTCGGCTGGCTATCCGATAAGGTCGGGCGCAAGCCGATCCTGATGGCGGGGCTTCTGCTTGCGACGCTGACCTACTTCCCGCTGTTCAAAGCGCTCACACACTATGCGAACCCGGAGATCTATCAGGCGAGGCAAAGCGCCCCGATAACCGTGCAGGCCGACCCTGCTACCTGCACCTTTCAATTCGATCCGGTAGGTAAGGCCACATTCGACAGTCCGTGCGACCGGGTGAAAACGCTGCTCGTCAAGCGGGGCTTGCCCTACGAAACTGCCAATGGCACCTCAGGCAGCCAGGTAGTGGTGACAATCGGCGACCAGAAGATAACGGGCTTCGATCAGGCGGCGATAAATGCTGCAGCAACGCAGGCGGGGTATCCGGAAAAAGCCAATCCTGACAACGTCAATAAACCCATGGTTGTGGCGGTAATCGTTGCGCTCATCCTGATCGCGACGCTCTGCTACGGCCCGCTGGCGGCGCTGATGGTGGAGCTATTCCCGACCCGGATTCGCTACACCTCCATGTCGCTGCCTTATCACATCGGTAATGGCTGGTTCGGCGGTCTCCTGCCAACGGTTTCGTTCGCATTGGTGGTGTATACAGGCGATATCTTCTACGGCTTGTGGTACCCCGTACTGATCACTGCAACGAGCCTTGTCGTCGGCTTGATCTTCCTTCGAGAAACACGACACCGGGACCTCAACGCGGATTGATGCCTGTCAGCCCTCAGCCAATGCGGGTAGCCGATCGCAGCGTCGCTTTCGGCTAATTGCCCATGCGGGGCTTTCCGGTTTCCCATCTCGTCGGCTAGACGAGCCGGCTGCAACGTCAGGCCTGGGTGGCGTATACTCCCCAGCTTTTCGTTTGCTTGCCTGCGAGTGCCGCCGCCATGGAAATCAATCCAATTCTGAACAGCATCAAGGACCTTTCCGAACGCACCCAGACAATTCGGGGGTATCTTTGACTACGATCACAAAAGTGATCGTCTGACTGAAGTCAATCGCGAGCTGGAAGATCCAGCTGTCTGGAACAATCCGGAATACGCGCAGAACCTTGGGCGCGAGCGCGCTCAGCTCGCCGAGGTCGTCGAGACGCTCGATGAACTGACGGGTGGCTTTGCCGATTCCCGGGACCTGCTCGACATGGCTGCCGAAGAGAACGACGAAAGCGCCGTGAACGACGTTGCCGTCGAGGTCGAGCGCCTGCGCGCAATTCTCGAGAAGCTCGAATTCCGGCGCATGTTCGCGGGCGAGATGGACGCCAACAATGCCTACCTCGATATACAGGCAGGCTCCGGCGGTACCGAAGCGCAGGATTGGGCCAACATGTTGTTGCGCATGTACCTGCGGTGGGCGGACAAGCGTGGTTTCGATGCCGAGATTGTCGAACTGTCCGAAGGCGAAGTTGCGGGGATCAAGAGCGCCTCGGTGCACATAAAGGGCGAATACGCCTTTGGCTGGCTGCGAACCGAAATTGGTGTGCACCGGCTTGTGCGCAAGAGCCCATTCGATTCGGGTAACCGTCGTCACACGTCTTTCTGCGCAGTATTCGCATCCCCCGAGATTGATGACAACGTTGAGATCGAGATCAACCCGGCTGATCTGCGGATCGATACCTATCGGTCTTCGGGCGCAGGTGGCCAGCACGTAAACACCACCGATTCCGCAGTTCGAATCACCCACGTACCCACCAACACGGTCGTGCAGTGTCAGAACCAGCGTTCCCAGCACGCCAACCGGGATACGGCGATGAAGATGCTGAGGGCGAAGTTGTACGAGATCGAGATGATGAAGCGCAACGCCGCGGCGCAGGCGCTCGAAGACACCAAGTCGGATATCGGCTGGGGTCATCAAATCCGGTCGTACGTGCTCGATCAGTCTCGCATCAAGGACCTTCGCACGAGCGTTGAGCGCAGTGATTGCGAGAAGGTGCTCGACGGCGACATCGATGAGTATCTCGAGGCCAGTCTCAAGCAAGGCCTCTAAGGCACTTTCACATCGGCAATGCCTGTTGGCTGTCCCAACAGCCAGGTGTTCCGCGTCAGATTTGATCGGGACGCCCGCGGCAGGCACGCTGCATCAGTCTTATCGAGACTGAATAGAATCGTTTCAACAGGCAAATGAGCCAATCAGGAACCACCAGAACCATGAGCGAACAACCGCTGAACCCTACTGCCCAACATGAGGAAGAAAACAAGCTGATCGCACAGCGCAAGGAAAAGCTTGCCGCTATCCGCGAGAAACAGCCTGTTTCCTTCCCGAACGACTTCCGCCGCGACAGCCTGTGCGACGAACTGCAGAAACAGTACGCCGACAAAAGCAAGGACGCACTGGAAGCCGAGGGCATCAAGGTCAAGGTGGCGGGGCGTATCATGCTCAATCGCGGTGCCTTCATGGTTATCCAGGACACCAGCGGCCGGATTCAGGTTTACGTTGACCGCAAGACGCTGCCAGCTGAAACGCTGGAGGCGGTAAAGTCTTGGGACCTGGGCGATATCATTGCGGCGGAGGGCACCTTGGCGCGTAGCGGCAAGGGCGACCTCTACGTCTACATGACAGACGTCCGGCTTCTTACCAAGTCGCTTCGCCCCTTGCCGGACAAGCATCATGGTCTGACCGACACCGAGCAGCGCTATCGTCAACGCTATGTCGACCTGATCGTCAACGACGAAACGCGTCAGACGTTCCGTATGCGCTCCCAGGTGATTGCACACATCCGTCGGTTCCTGAACGAGCGTGGGTTTCTGGAAGTCGAGACGCCAATGCTTCAAACCATTCCTGGTGGTGCTGCGGCCAAGCCCTTCGAAACGCATCACAACGCGCTCGATATGCCCATGTTTCTGCGGATCGCGCCTGAGCTCTACCTCAAGCGTCTCGTTGTGGGCGGGTTTGAGAAAGTCTTTGAGATCAACCGCAATTTCCGTAATGAAGGTGTGTCCACTCGGCACAATCCCGAGTTCACCATGCTTGAGTTCTATCAGGCGTACGCGGATTACAAGGACAACATGGACCTGACCGAGGCCCTGTTCCGTGAGCTTGCGCAATCGGTTCTTGGCACGACCGATGTCCCGTACCAGGGCAAGGTGTTCCATTTTGGGGAGCCGTTTGTACGTCTGTCCGTATTCGACGCGATCCTCAAGTACAACCCCGAGATCACGGCGGCCGATCTGAACGATGTGGACAAGGCGCGTGACATTGCCAAGAAGGCGGGTGCCAAGGTGCTCGGACATGAAGGGCTAGGAAAGCTTCAGGTGATGATCTTCGAGGAGTCGGTCGAGCATAAGCTGGAGCAGCCCCACTTCATTACCCAGTACCCCTTCGAGGTTTCGCCACTTGCGCGCCGCAATGACGAAGACCCAAGCGTCACTGACCGCTTCGAGCTCTTCATTGGGGGGCGCGAGATTGCGAATGCCTATTCCGAGTTGAATGACGCCGAGGATCAGGCAGACCGGTTCCATCAGCAGGTGGCCGAGAAAGACGCAGGTGACGATGAGGCCATGCATTACGACGCCGATTTCGTTCGTGCGCTCGAATACGGCATGCCGCCGACAGCCGGCGAAGGCATCGGAATTGACCGTCTGGTGATGCTGTTGACCGATTCACCATCTATTCGCGATGTCATCCTGTTCCCGCACATGCGGCCTGAGTAATCGCGCCAAGCTCACAAGAAGCCGCCTTCGGGCGGCTTCTTCGTTTTCGCGCGATGTCCAAAGGCCGCAGCCGGGCTAAGATAAGGGCACTACTCCGTACCGAGATCTGCATGAACGTTTATCAAAAGCTCGATGACTATCAGCTGACCGTACGAGCGTTGTCGGATCGAATCGTCGAAGCGCAAACACCCATTCGTGTGCTTGATGCGATCAAGTGGGATGACGTCGTCAAACAGGAATTTCTCGCTGCAGGTGGCAAGGCGCTGCCAGCGGTAGACCGGGCTTATTACGACGCGCGGCCGCTGGCGTTCGATGCTTCGGCTAAAAAGCAGGAATTCCAGAACATCGAGCGGGATATCACTCGACAACTGGGCCAGTTCAACCCGGTTGGCCAGATCATGCGGCGAATGTGCCGGGAATACCGAATGGTCATCCGGATGCTCGAGGCCAGGGGAACGGATGACTTCGGGCTGATTTCCCAAGAGTTGTACGGTGCCGCGTCGGATGCCTTTCATGCAGGCGACCCGACCTTGGCGGATCTGGGCCTCATGCTTTCCGATTATCTGAATAACATCGCAGACCGTGGTGACCTGCGTGATGAACCGAAAACGCTCACCGCCAAGGATGCCGTTTCGCTGCTGCAGTCTCGACTTGACCAGGTCTTCGGTGAGGGGGAGGGCGCGATTCGTGTGTTCGAATCGGATGGCATTCTTGCAGATGCCGCTGCGGGTGCGGACTACATAAAGGTGCGGGCGGACGCCATGTTCAACGAGCGAGACGTCCGGGCGCTGGAGGTGCATGAGGGGCTGGTCCACGTCGGTACGACACTCAATGGCCAGAATCAGCCGATCTGCACCTTTCTCGCAAAGGGACCGCCGTCTTCAACGGTAACGCAGGAAGGGCTGGCCATTCTGATGGAGGTCATCGCGTTCGCCTCTTACCCGACCCGTCTGCGCAAGCTGACCAACCGAACGCGGGCAATCCATATGGCGGAAGAGGGCGCTGATTTTCTCGACGTGTTCGCTTTTTATCACGAGCAAGGCTATGCAATGGAAGAAAGCTATACCAATGCAAGTCGGGTGTTTCGAGGGTCCAGCCCCAGCGGCCTGCCGTTCACGAAGGACCTGTCGTATTTGAAGGGATTTATCCTCATCTACAACTACATCCAGCTAGCGGTGCGTAAAGGCAAGCTCGAGCAAATCCCCTTGCTCTTTTGCGGCAAGACGACGCTGGAGGACATGCGCAACCTTGGCAAGCTGGTCGAGGAAGGGCTGGTCGTGCCACCGCGGTACCTGCCTACCCAGTTCAAGGACTTGAATGCCTTGTCGGCTTGGATGTGCTTTTCGAACTTCCTCAACCACCTGAGTCTGGAGAGGATCGAGGCGGATTACGCCAACATTCTTTGACCAACTGACTGTCCGCAACAAAAAAGCCCGAGCCAGCAATGCTGGGCTCGGGCTTGTACCGGTGTGCGCACCGAGAGTGCGCCACGGCTTCAGCGCTTCAGGCTGGGCGGCAGGTGTGGCTGGATAGCGGTCAGTACGGCCTTGAAGCATTTGGTGTTGCCGGCAACGATATGGCCCTTGTCCAGGTACTCATGGCTTCCAGTGAAATCACTGACCAGGCCGCCTGCTTCCTGAATCAGCAGAGCGCCCGCCGCCATGTCCCACTCGGACAGGCCAAATTCCCAGAACGCGTCATAGCGACCTGCGGCTACGTAGGCGAGGTCGAGGCTGGCGGCGCCAGCGCGGCGCAGGCCCGCTGTTTGGCCAACCAGGCTGCGGAACATGTTCAGGTAGTTGTCCAGGTGATCCATCTGCCCGTCACGGAACGGGAAGCCAGTACCAAGAAGTGCGCCCTCGAGGCCCTTTCGGCTGCTGACGCGCAGGCGGCGTCCATTGAGTGCGGCGCCCCGGCCACGGCTGGCCGTGAATTCTTCCTGGCGGACGGGGTCCAGTACGACAGCGTGTTCGAGTCTGCCCTTGTACTTGCACGCGATGCTCACCGCGAAATGAGGTACACCCCGAAGAAAGTTCGTCGTGCCATCGAGAGGGTCGATTATCCACTGATAATCAGCGCCATCGCCGCTACCTTCGATCATCCCGCCTTCTTCGCCGAGGATGGCATGGGTGGGGTAAGCCTTCTTCAGGACAGCGATGATCGCCTGCTCGGCGGCACGATCGACTTCGCTGACGTAATCCTTGGCTTCTTTCTCGTTCACCGAGATGACGTCCAGGCGTTCGATGGAGCGGAAGATCAATTCGCCAGCACTGCGCGCAGCGCGCAGCGCGATATTCAGCATAGGCTGCATGGGGACAATCACCTGGGTCGTTAAAGAAAGCCGGCCATATTAACAGAAAGTACGACGTCACATAGAGCGCCGCGTGTCGTGCCTCGCGTTGCGTCCGTACGTTCTGTAACATTCCGGTCCCTTGCGTACCGAATCAGAGGTCAGGCCTTGCTCGACAAGTTTCGCGTGGTGCTCGTAAATACCAGCCATCCCGGCAACATCGGGGGGGCGGCTCGTGCGATGAAGAACATGGGGCTGTCGCGTCTCGTGCTGGTACAGCCGGAGGATTTCCCTAGTAGCGAAGCGGTCGCGCGCGCGTCCGGCGCGACCGACGTCCTTGATGCCGCCATCGTCGTGGACACCCTCGAGGAGGCGCTTGCGGGTTGCAGTCTTGCTTTCGGAACGAGCGCGCGCGACCGACGCATCCCCTGGCCGCTGCTCGATCCACGAGAAAGTGCAGGTGTAGCGCTGGAGCAGACCGAGATGGGCGGGGAAGTCGCACTTGTATTTGGTCGAGAATATGCGGGATTGACCAATGAGGAGCTGCAGCGCTGCCAGTACCACGTGCACATTCCGTCGGACCCCACCTTCGGTTCGCTGAACCTTGCCGCGGCAGTGCAGGTGCTGACCTATGAGGTTCGTATGACCTGGCTGGCATCGCAGGGCCAGCCAACGAAAATGAGCAAGCTCGAGACGACTGCCATGCTCAACTCGGAGCTGTGCACGGTCGAAGAGATGGAGTTGTTCTATCAGCATCTGGAGCGGTCGCTGATCACGATCGGCTTTCTTGACCCGGAAAAGCCGCGTCATCTCATGGCGCGCTTGCGCCGGCTTTATGGCCGAAGCGCCGTGACGCGGCTTGAGATGAATATTCTGAGGGGCATCCTGACCGAGACCGACAAGGCAGCGCGTGGCGATGCTCACAAGCGGAGTGATGTTTGATGTTTGAGCGCATCCGAGAAGACGTACAAGGCGTATTTCACCGCGATCCTGCAGCGCGAAATACGTTCGAGGTCATAACCTGTTATCCCGGCCTCCATGCGCTCTGGCTGCACCGGATCGCTCATCGGTTATGGCGATCGGACTGGAAGTGGATGGCTCGCTCGGTATCGAATTTCAGTCGATGGTTAACGGGTATCGAGATCCACCCTGGTGCAAGGATTGGCCGCCGCTTCTTCATCGACCACGGCATGGGCGTGGTTATCGGCGAAACGGCAGAGATAGGCGATGACGTCACGCTTTATCAGGGCGTCACCCTCGGCGGCACCAGCTGGAACAAGGGCAAGCGCCATCCGACGCTTGAAGATGGCGTCGTAGTTGGGGCCGGTGCAAAGGTGCTTGGTCCTTTCACTGTAGGGGCAGGCGCAAAAATCGGCTCCAATGCCGTGGTCACCAAAGCGGTGCCTGCGGGCGCGACTGCAGTAGGTATCCCGGGGCGTATCATTGCAAAGAGGGATGACGCCACCGAAGAAAAGCGCCGAGCCATGGCCGAGAAGCTGGGTTTCGATGCCTACGGTGTCGGCCAGGACATGCCTGACCCGGTTGCGCGTGCGATTGGCCAGATTCTCGATCATCTCCAGGCTGTTGACGGCCGCTTCGAAGGTATGTGTGGTGCGCTGAAAGCCATGGGTAGCGACTATTGCGCGAAAGACCTGCCAACACTTCCAGAGAGTGAATTCGCAACAACCGAGCCTGCTGACGCTCGGCGCGAACATTGACACCGGTTGTGATCGGATACTTGAGTAATTCAATCGGGTTTATAGTTGACCTAAATGGTCGGAAAAGCCCATAATCGCGGCTAAACAGCATTACCTGGTAGCCGCCCATGCGACTGACAACCAAAGGCCGTTATGCGGTCACCGCGATGCTCGACCTGGCGCTTCACGCGCGCAAGGGGCCTGTATCGCTGGCCGATATCTCTGAGCGTCAGGGGATTTCCCTTTCGTATCTCGAGCAACTTTTCGCCAAGCTACGGCGTGGGCAGTTGGTCTCGAGCGTGCGCGGTCCGGGTGGCGGTTACCAGCTCGCTCGGGGCATGCAGGATATCCAGGTGGTCCAGGTCATCGACGCGGTCAATGAGTCCGTCGATGCCACGCGTTGTCAGGGGCAAGGTGATTGCCATTCGGGTGACACCTGTCTGACGCATCATCTGTGGTGCGACTTGAGTCAACAGATTCATGACTTCCTGAGCGGTATCAGTCTGGCCGATCTGGTCGGGCGGAGAGAGGTGCAGGAAGTCGCCCAGCGTCAGGATCTGCGTCAATGCGGATCGAAGGTACAGCGACTGGATAAGATCGAAGCGTCTGCCGTGGAATGAGCGGGGCGCCAGCCTGATAGGAGAAGCTTCATGAAATCGCCAATTTATCTGGATTACTCCGCGACCACGCCGGTCGATCCGCGCGTCGCCAAGAAAATGATCGAGTGCCTCGAGATGGAGGGTAACTTCGGTAACCCGGCCTCGCGTTCGCACCTTTTTGGTTGGAAAGCCGAAGAAGCGGTCGAAAATGCACGTCGCCAGGTGGCCGATCTGGTCAATGCCGACCCACGTGAAATTGTCTGGACGTCAGGTGCGACCGAGTCTGACAACCTCGCTATCAAGGGTGTGGCTCATTTCTACGCTGGTAAGGGTAAGCACATCATCACCTCCAAGATCGAGCACAAGGCGGTCCTGGATACGACTCGCCAACTCGAGCGTGAAGGTTTCGAAGTTACGTATCTCGATCCGGGCGAAGACGGGCTGATTACACCGGCGATGGTCGAAGCCGCGTTGCGTGAAGACACTATCCTCGTTTCCATCATGCACGTGAACAACGAGATAGGCACGGTCAATGATATTGCTGCGATCGGCGAGTTGACTCGTTCGCGCGGCGTGCTCTTTCACGTCGATGCCGCTCAGTCGACTGGCAAGGTCGAAGTCGACCTTGATGCCTTGAAAGTGGATCTGATGTCGTTTTCGGCTCACAAGACTTACGGGCCCAAAGGTATTGGCGCGCTGTACGTCCGTCGCAAGCCGCGCGTTCGTCTCGAGGCGCAGATGCACGGTGGCGGGCATGAGCGTGGTATGCGTTCCGGCACGTTGGCAACGCACCAGATCGTTGGAATGGGCGAAGCCTTCCGTATCGCGAAGGAAGAAATGGTCGAAGAGAACGCACGTATCACGGCGCTACGTGACCGCTTCTTCAAACATGTAGAAGACATGGAAGAGCTGTACGTCAACGGCAGTCTGACAGCCCGTGTACCGCACAACCTGAACATCAGCTTCAACTTCGTGGAAGGTGAATCGCTGATCATGGCGCTCAAGGACCTTGCGGTGTCTTCCGGCTCGGCTTGTACGTCCGCGTCTCTCGAGCCGTCGTACGTGTTGCGTGCGCTCGGCCGTAACGACGAGTTGGCGCACAGTTCGATCCGCTTCACGTTTGGTCGCTTCACGACCAATGAAGAGGTCGATTATGCGGCGTCCAAGGTCCGTGAGGCGGTGACCAAGCTCCGTGAGTTGTCCCCGCTGTGGGATATGTACAAAGAGGGCGTCGATCTTTCGACGGTCGAATGGCAGGCGCACTGACGCTGCCACTGATGAGTGAGGATAGATAACCATGGCATATAGCGAAAAGGTCATCGACCACTACGAGAATCCCCGTAACGTCGGCAAGATGGATTCGGCTGATCCCGATGTGGGCACTGGCATGGTCGGCGCGCCGGCGTGCGGCGACGTGATGCGCTTGCAGATCAAGGTGAACGAGCAGGGCGTCATCGAAGATGCCAAGTTCAAGACTTACGGCTGTGGCTCCGCCATTGCCTCTAGTTCCCTGGCCACCGAGTGGATGAAGGGCAAGACCCTTGAAGAGGCGGCGCTGATCAAGAACACGACTATCGCCGAAGAACTGGCCCTGCCACCTGTAAAAATCCACTGCTCCGTTTTGGCCGAAGACGCCATCAAGGCTGCAGTTGAGGATTACAAGAAGAAGAAAGGCTTGGTTTGACCTGAAATTGCGAGGAGGCTTTTCATGGCTGTCAGCATGACCGACGCCGCTGCCCAGCACATTCGGCGTTCGCTTGAAGGACGCGGCAAGGGCGAAGGTATCCGCTTGGGTGTCCGCACGACGGGTTGCTCCGGGCTGGCCTACGTACTCGAATTTGTCGATGAAGTGGCAGGTGAAGATCAGGTTTTCGAAAGCCACGGCGTGAAGGTCATCATTGACCCGAAAAGCCTCGTCTACATTGACGGCACCGAGCTTGATTTCGTCCGCGAGGGGTTGAACGAAGGGTTCAAGTTCAATAATCCAAACGTTCGTGGCGAATGTGGCTGCGGTGAAAGCTTCAATGTTTGAGGTTCGACATGGGTAACCCCTGTCATTTTGCGCTGTTCGATCTCAAACCGGCCTTTCTGATCGATCTTGATGAGCTGGCGGTGCGTTACCGGGAGCTTGCTCGAGCCGTGCATCCTGACAAGTTCGCAGGTGCGGGAGAGAGCGAGAAGCGGCAATCGTTGGAGCGCGCGGCAAGCCTGAATGAGGCGTACCAGGTCCTGAAGAGTCCGCCACGGCGTGCGCTCTACCTGCTCACTTTGCGGGGGTGGGACGTGCCGCTCGAGGCGACCGTACAGGACCCTGAGTTCCTCATGCAGCAAATGCAATGGCGCGAGGAGCTCGAGGATCTTCAGGATCAGGCGGATCTGGACGGGGTGGCGCGATTCAAGAAGCGCCTCAAGTCCGATCAGATCACCCTCAATGAAGCGTTTGCCGTCTGCTGGGATAACCCTGAGCGACTGGCCGAAGCCGAGAAACTCATGCGTCGAATGCAGTTCCTGGAGAAGCTGACGCAGGAAGTCCGGCAGCTCGAAGAGCGTCTCGACGATTAATCCGCACTGCAACGCAGTGCGCCGAACACGCAGGTAAGCATGGCTCTTCTGCAGATTTCCGAGCCCGGCCAGGCCCCCCGCCCTCATCAGCGGCGGCTGGCAGTGGGCATCGACCTAGGTACGACCAACTCACTAGTGGCTGCCGTTCGCAGCGGCTTGAGCGAGCCCTTGCCGGACGAGCAGGGAAACATCATTCTGCCCTCAGTGGTGCGCTACCACGCCGACCACGTTGAGGTGGGTGCTGCTGCCAAGGCGGCCGCGTCATCGGACCCCTTCAATACCATAGCGTCGGTCAAGCGATTGATGGGGCGCGGCCTTGCGGACGTGACTCAGCTTGGCGAGCAGCTTCCGTATCGTTTTGTCGAGGGCGGCTCGCATATGCCGTTCATTGATACAGCAGCAGGTCACAAGAGCCCGGTTGAAGTATCGGCCGATATTCTAAAAGTCCTCCGTCAGCGCGCTGAGGCCACGTTAGGTGGCGATTTGGTCGGCGCGGTCATTACGGTGCCGGCGTACTTCGACGATTCTCAGCGCCAGGCAACCAAAGACGCAGCGCGGCTCGCCGGGCTCAATGTCTTGCGTCTGCTCAACGAGCCGACCGCTGCTGCTGTGGCGTACGGTCTGGACCAGGAAGCGGAAGGCCTGGTTGCCATCTATGACCTGGGTGGCGGCACGTTCGATATTTCGATATTGCGGTTGAGTCGCGGCGTATTCGAAGTGCTGGCGACGGGCGGCGACAGCGCGCTGGGTGGGGATGATTTCGACCACGCCATCGCTGGCTGGATCATTGCTCAGGCGGGTGCATCGTCAGATCTATCGCCCTCACAGCAGCGCCAGTTGCTCAAGGTGGCCTGCGATGCAAAAGAGGCGCTGTCCTCTGCGGACGCTGTCGAAATCAGTTTCAACGATTGGACAGGGCGGCTGGACCTCAGCCAATTCCACGAGCTGATCGAGCCGCTTCTGGCGCGTAGCCTGAAGGCCTGTCGCCGTGCCGTTCGTGATGCGAACGTAGAGATGGAAGAGATCGGGGCGGTCGTCATGGTTGGCGGCTCCACGCGAGTGCCGCGTGTTCGTCAGGCTGTCGGTGAGCTCTTCGGTCGCGAGCCGCTTACCAATATCGATCCTGATCAGGTGGTCGCCATTGGTGCGGCGATCCAGGCGGATATGTTGGTTGGTAACAAGCGTGACGGGGGCGAGCTGTTGCTGTTGGACGTCATCCCGTTGTCGCTCGGCCTCGAAACCATGGGCGGGCTGATGGAGAAGGTCATCCCGCGCAACACCACGATACCGGTGGCCCGTGGCCAGGAGTTCACGACCTACCGCGATGGTCAGACGGCCATGATGATCCACGTCCTCCAGGGCGAGCGTGAACTCGTCAAGGACGCGCGATCGCTTGCTCGTTTCGAGCTGCGCGGGATTCCCCCGATGGTGGCTGGTGCGGCGAAGATTCGCGTAACGTTTCAAGTGGATGCCGATGGCTTGCTAAGTGTTTCTGCCCGAGAGCTGGGTTCCGGCGTGGAGGCCAGCGTTGAAGTCAAGCCTTCGTACGGTCTAACGGACAACGAGATTTCCCGCATGCTTCAGGATTCGTTTGCCAACGCAGGCGAAGACAAAAATGCGCGTGTGTTGCGCGAGCAGCAAGTGGAAGCGCAGCGTCTGCTAGAGGCCGTTGCAGGTGCCATGGCGGCAGATGGCGAGCGGCTGCTGACGCCAGAGGAGCGCGCTGCTATCGAGATGCAAATGAATGAGCTTCGATTGCTCATCAACTCTTCCGATGCGGAGGCACTCGAGGTGCAGACCAAGCGTCTGTCTCAGATCACAGACGCCTTCGCCGCGCGCCGGATGAATGAATCGGTCAGGACCGCGCTTGCCGGTCGCAATGTGAATGAAGTTGAGGATCACTGAATGCCCCAGATTGTCTTTCTACCGCATCCGGACCATTGTCCGGACGGTGCGGTGATCGAAGCAAACGAAGGGGAGAGCGTTTTGAATGCCGCCCTTCGTAACGATATCGACATCGAACATGCGTGCGAAAAGTCCTGCGCCTGTACGACATGTCACGTGGTGATTCGCGAAGGGTTTGGTTCGATGGAGCCTTCGGACGAACTCGAGGATGACATGTTGGACAAGGCGTGGGGGCTCGAGCCGCAGTCGCGTCTTTCATGTCAGGCGATGGTCGGCAAGCAGGACCTTGTGGTTGAGATTCCAAAGTACACTATCAATCAGGTGTCGGAAGGTCACTGACGAAAGGAGTCGAAGATGGCGCTGAAGTGGGCAGATGTTCTTGAAATTGCGCTGGCGCTGGCGGAATCGAAGCCGGACGTCGATCCGCGCTACGTGAATTTTGTCGATCTGCACCGCTGGATCATTGGGTTGCCGGAATTTGACGACGACCCCACCCGAGGCGGTGAGAAGGTTCTGGAAGCCGTACAGGCGACCTGGATTGAGGAGATGGACTGAGCGGTCCCCAGTCCTCGCATTTGATCTGAACCCGCGTATAATTCGCGGGTTTAATTTTTCGTTTAATCCTATTTTTCGGAGCACACAATGGCTGTCGAACGCACCCTTTCCATCATCAAGCCTGATGCCGTTAGCAAGAACGTAATCGGTGAGATCCTGACTCGCTTCGAAAAAGCCGGCCTGTGTGTCGTGGCTTCCAAGATGGTGCAGCTGTCCGAGCGCGAAGCCGGTGGCTTCTATGCGGAACACAAAGAGCGTCCTTTCTTCAAGGACCTGGTTGCATTCATGACGTCTGGCCCGGTTGTGGTCCAGGTACTCGAAGGCGAAGGCGCCATTCTCAAGAATCGTGAGCTGATGGGCGCTACCGACCCCAAGAAGGCTGATGCTGGCACCATTCGCGCCGACTTTGCCGTTTCCATCGACGAGAACGCGGTTCACGGCTCTGACTCTGAAGCGTCCGCTGCCCGCGAAATTTCGTACTTCTTCGCCTCCACCGAGGTGTGTGCCCGCATCCGTTGATGCCGAGCAGGTGATTCCATGACACAGACAACCGGAAAGACCAACTTGCTGGGACTCACCCAGCCGCAAATGGAGCAATTCTTCGAGTCCATCGGAGAAAAGCGCTTTCGCGCCGGTCAGGTCATGAAATGGATTCACCACTTTGGCGTCGAAGACTTCGACGCCATGAGCAATCTTGGCAAGGCCTTGCGCGAAAAGCTCAAGGCCTGTGCCGAGATTCGCGGACCCGAGGTCGTAAGTGAGGACATCTCCAGCGATGGCACACGAAAGTGGGTTGTTCGGGTGGCGTCTGGCAGTTGCGTCGAGACGGTCTATATTCCCCAGGCAGGCCGAGGCACGCTGTGTGTGTCTTCTCAGGCCGGCTGCTCGCTCGACTGCAGCTTTTGCTCGACGGGGAAACAAGGTTTCAATAGCGATCTGACTGCGGCCGAAGTCATTGGCCAGGTTTGGATCGCCAACAAGTCGTTCGGAACGGTTCCCGCCAAAATCGACCGCGCCATTACCAACGTGGTGATGATGGGTATGGGCGAGCCGCTCCTTAATTATGACAACGTGCTGGCCGCCATGAGCATCATGATGGATGACCTTGGCTATGGCATCTCAAAGCGAAAGGTCACGCTTTCGACGTCTGGTGTTGCACCGATGATCGATCGTCTCGGTGGCGATATCGATGTCTCGCTAGCGCTCTCGCTGCATGCGCCCAATGATGAATTGCGAAACAAACTCGTCCCGATCAATCGCAAGTATCCGCTTGCAGTCGTGCTGGATGCCTGCAAGCGCTATATCGCGCGCCTTGGCGAGAAGCGGGTATTGACGATCGAATATACACTCCTCAAGGACGTGAACGATCAGCCAGAGCATGCCGAACAGATGGTTGCACTCCTGGCGCAAATTCCGTGCAAGATAAATCTGATCCCGTTCAATCCGTTTCCGTTCTCGGGCTACGAGCGGCCCAGCAACAATGCGATTCGGCGCTTTCAGGACCTGCTGCACAAGGCGGGGCATAACGTGACGGTCCGGACGACGCGGGGAGATGATATCGACGCGGCGTGTGGACAGCTTGTAGGTCAGGTGATGGACCGTACGCGTCGTAGCGAGCGCTATATTGCTGTGCGGCAACTGGGCAGCGAGCCATCTGGCCACGCGACCGGCAGCAACTGACAGAGAGGATGTTCATGAAGGCGCGCGTGGTACTGCTTTTTTTGCTATCTGGAATCCTGTCTGCCTGCGTGAGCTCAGGTCAGGTCAATCCGTTGGAGACGCAGAAGGGCCGTAGTGAAGCACGCGATGCCTACATCCAGCTTGGCATCGGCTATTTACAGAAGGGCTATACCGAGCGGGCGAAGGCGCCGTTGTCGGAAGCGCTCAATATCGACCCGCGCAATGCCGATGCGCACGCGGCGCTGGCATTGGTCTTTCAGACCGAGGCCGAGCCAAAGTTGGCCGACAAGCACTACCGCGAAGCCCTGTCGTCCCGCCCACGGGATGCGCGCATCCTGAACAACTACGGTAGTTTCCTGTTCGAGCAGAAGCGATATCAGGAAGCGTTCGAACGCTTCGAACAAGCGTCCGAAGACACACTGTATGGCGAACGCTCCCGCGTCTTCGAGAACCTGGGTATGACCGCCCTTGCGCTTGGGCATCGTGACCAGGCGAAAGACTACTTTTCCCGCACGCTCCGGATGAATCGGCAGCAGCCACGGGCGCTGCTCGAGATGGCTGTTCTGTCCTATGAGGACCGCGAATTCGTCCCGGCACGCGGCTACTACGAACGCTATAGTCAGACCTCCGGGCAGCAGACGGCGCGTAGCCTGCTACTCGGCATCCGTTTGGCGAACATCTTCGACGATCGCGATACTGCCGCCAGCTACGGCTTGCAGCTCAAGCGACTCTACCCCGGTTCGCCGGAGTATCAGGCTTATCTATCGGAGCAACGATGAAACCGGCGCAAACCGAGACGCTTGCGGGTAGCCGCAATCCGGGCGAGACCTTGCGCAACGCGCGCGAGGCGAGGGGTGTAACGACGGCGGAGGCCGCGCGACAGCTGAATCTGACGGAGACCTCCGTACAGCATATCGAAGCGGGAGCCTTCGATCGCCTCCCTGGTCATACATTCGCCCGCGGCTATGTCCGCGCCTATGCAAAGCTGCTAGGCCTGGATCAGGCCGACATTGTGCGAGAGTTCGACCAATTCACTGGCACGAACGCCAGCGGGTCATCAGTACATAGCCTCGGACGCATCGAAGAACCATCGAGGCTGTCACAAAACCTGTTGCGACTTGTGAGCTTCGGTTTGCTGCTATTGCTGTGCCTGGCCGGTTTCTTTTGGTGGCAGGAGCAGGGCAGTGGCGTCGCCCGCGACGCGTCCAATCGAATCGGCATGGAACATGTCGAAGTGGATGGCGCCGATGGCAAGACCGAGATCCATACCCTCGACGAACCTGAAGACCAGGCAGTGATCGGCGCGCAAACACCTGAGGGCGAGCCTACGGTGTCGGCGCCTTCGGTTGACGCTGGTGAAAATGACGAAGCGGGTAGCGAGCTACCTCTGCTTCCGCAGGGGGCGACAACGGCGACCTCTCCACCAGCAGCGGGCCAATCGCCTTCCGGGACCAACGCCGCGCAGCCTACGGAACAAGTCCCAGCGGCGCCTACACAGCCGGCCCCTACTGCTCCACAGCAGGCTACGGCTCCAGTACCGGCTCCAGCTGCCGGTCAGGGCATGGTGCGTATCAAGTTCACAGCAGATTGCTGGACACAGGTTACTGATGCGGATGGAAAGACACTGTCGAGCCGGCTCCAGCGTCAGGGGGACGTCCTTGAAGTGACCGGCCGGGCGCCAATTCGCGTCCGTCTTGGCTATGCGCAGGGCGCTGAAGTTACCTATAACGGCCAGGCTGTCGATGTCATGTCGCGCGCCCGCGGCCAAACCGCAACCCTCACGCTGGGGCAATAGGGTATATATGCATTCCGAATCTCCTATCAAACGTCGCGTATCGCGCAAGATCTGGGTCGGTTCGGTTCCGGTTGGCGGCGACGCGCCGATCGCCGTGCAGAGCATGACCAATACCGAGACGTGTGATGTCGACGCGACGGTCGCGCAGATCCAGCGCCTGGAACAGGCCGGGGCGGACATCGTTCGCGTGTCCGTGCCCGACATGGATGCTGCTGAAGCATTTGGGCGCATCAAACAGCGTGTCCAGGTCCCGCTCGTTGCCGATATCCACTTCGACTACAAGATCGCTCTGCGCGTCGCGGAGCTAGGCGTCGATTGTCTGCGGATCAACCCCGGCAACATTGGTCGCGAAGACCGGGTGCGTGCCGTCGTGGATGCCGCTCGGGACAAGGGTATTCCCATTCGTATCGGGGTGAACGCAGGGTCTCTCGAGAAGGATCTGCAGAAAAAGTATGGTGAGCCCACACCGGAAGCCCTGCTCGAATCCGCGATGCGCCATGTCGAGCATCTCGACAGGCTCGACTTCCAGGATTACAAGGTCAGTGTCAAGGCGAGTGACGTGTTCATGGCCGTCGCGGCCTACCGTTTGCTGGCCAGGCAGATCCAGCAGCCCTTGCATCTTGGTATCACGGAGGCCGGTGGGTTGCGCTCGGGTACAGTCAAGTCGGCAGTAGGACTTGGCATGCTCCTCGCGGAAGGAATCGGCGACACTATCCGCATCTCCCTTGCGGCCGATCCGGTCGAAGAGATCAAGGTGGGTTTCGATATCCTGAAATCGCTGAGGCTGCGCTCTCGCGGTATTAATTTTATTGCGTGTCCAAGCTGCTCGCGTCAGAACTTCGATGTCGTCAAGACCATGAACGATCTGGAAGGGCGACTCGAAGACCTGCTGGTGCCAATGGACGTCGCGGTCATTGGTTGTGTGGTCAACGGGCCGGGCGAGGCGAAGGAAGCGCACATTGGTCTCACCGGCGGTACGCCAAACAACCTGGTGTATGTCGACGGCAAACCCGCACAGAAGCTGAACAATGAAAATCTGGTGGATGAGCTCGAGCAGCTGATTCGCCGCAAGGCAGCTGAAAAGGCCGAAGCCGACGCCTCACTCATCGTGCGCGGCTGATAAGGAATATTCGTGAGCAAGACGTTGCAAGCCATTCGCGGGATGAATGACATCCTGCCTGAACAGACACCTGCCTGGCGTTACCTGGAGTCCACGTTTGCGTCCCTGCTGGATGCCTACGGCTATCGGGAAATTCGACTTCCCATACTTGAGTTCACCGAGCTGTTTGCCCGCGGCATTGGCGAAGGTACGGATGTGGTCGACAAGGAAATGTACACCTTCCGCGATCGCAACGAAGAATCGCTGACACTGCGTCCCGAGGGTACTGCCGGCACGGTGCGCGCCGTGCTCGAGCACGGTATGACGGGTGGTGGGCAAGTCCAGAAGCTTTGGTACACCGGGCCAATGTTTCGTTATGAGAAACCACAGAAAGGTCGCTATCGCCAGTTTCACCAGATCGGCGTAGAGGTATTCAACCTTCCAGGGCCAGATATCGATGCCGAGCTCATTGCTCTGACCTGGCGCCTGTGGAAGCGGTTGGGTCTGGCTGACTCGGTCAGCCTGCAATTGAACAGCCTTGGGTCCAGTGAGGCGCGTGCGGTTTACCGCGACGCCCTGGTGGCGTACCTGCAGGAGCGTTTTGACCAACTCGATGAAGACAGCCAGCGCCGTCTGACGACCAATCCACTGCGCATCCTCGACAGTAAGAACGCCACGACACAGGCGCTACTCGCAGATGCGCCCACGCTGGCAGATTACCTCGACGACGAATCCAAGGCGCATTTCGAGGGGCTGAAGGCCCGCCTCGATGCGATGGGCATCACGTACGAGATCAATTCCAAACTCGTACGTGGCCTGGACTACTACGGTCGGACTGTTTTCGAGTGGGTCACCGACAAACTCGGTGCCCAAGGGACCGTATGCGCAGGTGGCCGTTATGACGGGCTGATCTCGCAGTTTGGAGGCAAGCCCACACCAGGTGTCGGTTTCGCCATGGGCGTTGAGCGCTTGGTATTGCTGCTGGAAACGCTCGACCTGATCCCAAGCGAGCTCAGTGCACCCGCCCATGCCTATCTGCTTGCGTTCGGTGAGCCGGCGGAGCAGGCGGGTATCGCTCTGGCCGAGCGTTTGCGGGATGAAGTTCCTGGCTTGCGGCTTATCGTCAATGCCGGTGGGGGCAGCTTCAAGAGTCAGTTCAAGAAAGCTGACAAGAGCGGCGCGGCCTACGCGCTGATCCTCGGGGACGACGAGCTGACCGGTCGCGTGATAGGTTGCAAGCCGCTTCGCCACGATGGCGAGCAACAGACAATTGCCTGGGATGCGCTGTCAGCGCATCTGGCCGCCTGCCTCGAGCAGGCTTGAGAAAACCGCAGGAGTAACGGATCAAGATGCAAACGGAAGACGATCAGCTCGCGCAGTTGAAAGAATGGTGGCAGCGCAACGGCAAGCCCCTGGTCTTCGGCGCTATCGTGGCTCTGGCTGCGGTTACTGGCTGGCAAGCCTGGCAGAAGCACAAGGCCAATCAGGAGCAGGGTGCTTCCTATCTCTACCAGCAGTTGGTAGAGGCCGCCCTGGTACCGAACGGTCAGCCGGATGTCGCCAAGGTAAGCGCCCTGGGTGCGGACCTGAACGATCAGTACGCCGGGACGGCCTACGCGCAATTCGGAAGACTTTTCGTTGCGAAGGTTGCCGTTGAGGAAGGCAAACTCGACGACGCTGTTTCGGAGCTGCGCCCCGTTGTCGACAAGCCGGTGACCGAGGAATTGGGCGAGCTGGCTCGGCAGCGTCTCGCGCGCGTGCTTAGCGCCCAGGACAAGACTGACGAAGCACTTTCATTGCTCGATGGCGCAGCGCCGAAGGGTTTCGCCGCGGGCCGAGAGGAGCTGCGAGGTGACCTGCTGGTACGATTGAACCGTACTGACGATGCGCTGGCGGCCTACCAGAAGGCTCGTGACGCGCTTGCAGATGAGGCCGCTGTTGGCGGCTTGCAGATGAAACTCGATGACCTTGCAAAAGGGGATGCGTGACGTGATGCGTTTCAAGAATTTCGCACTCTGCGCCCTGGCCGCGCTGGTTGTTGGCTGCAGCAGCAATACCAAGGAATTGCCGCCGGCTGAACTGCCCAAGTTCCAGCCAGAGGTCCAGCTTGAGAAGCAGTGGAGCCGCTCCATCGGTGATGGGCAAGGCGACACATACAACATGCTCACGCCAGTGGTTGAAGGCGAGACCATTTATGCGGCGGATATCGATGGTCGCGTGATGTCGATGGATCGCACGACCGGTAAGGTGAACTGGCGTAAGGACACCAAACTCCGCGTGTCGGGTGGTGTTGGTATCGGCGCCGGGGAGCTGCTGCTCGGCACGCTCGATGGTGAAGTGGTCGCCCTCGATGCCAGCAACGGCGAAGAGCGCTGGCGCGCACGGGTTCCGAGTGAAGTGCTCGCTGCTCCGTCAAGCAATGGTGACGTCGTTATTGTCCAGACGCAGGATGATCAGATTGTCGCCCTGGAAGCTGGCACGGGCACCCAACGCTGGATCTTTGCCAATACGCCAGCCGTACTCACCCTGCGTGGAACGGGCTCTCCCGTCGTAACCAGCCAGCTTGCGATTGCAGGCCTGTCGTCCGGTCGCGTTATCGCCCTTGATACCCAGCGCGGTCTGCCAGTTTGGGAGCAGACCATTGCGGTACCGACCGGGCGGTCCGAGCTGGAGCGTATGGTCGATATCGACGGCGAGATGCTCCAGTCCGGCAGCACGCTCTATGTCGTCACCTACCAGGGCCGGCTTGCAGCACTTGACCTGAATTCCGGCCGAATCCTCTGGCAGCGAGAGGCTTCGAGCTACAATAGCCTCGCTCAAGGTTATGGCAGCATCTACCTCAGCGAGGCAGACGGTAAAGTTTCGGGTATCGACGAGGCGTCGACCTCTGCCCTGTGGAGCAACGACCAATTGGCTCGTCGTCAGGTATCGGCGCCCGCCGTGTTCTCAAGCTACGTCGCTGTTGGTGACTATGAAGGTTACCTGCACCTGCTCAGCCAGGTAGATGGGCGATTTGTCGGCCGTGTTCGCGTAGATCGCCACGGGCTGCGCGCCCGGCCCATAGTTGTGGGCGACTGGCTGTATGCGTATGGCAACGGTGGCGAGCTGGCGGCTTATACGCTTCGCTAACATACTTGCACGACAGGGGGACGGCATGCCGTCCACTTGAAAGTACGGCCGCTGCGCAAGCAGCGGCCGTCGTGTTTCCTGGATTCAAACGCTGGAGGAGCCCCATGGTTCCCGTAATCGCCCTGGTGGGCCGCCCAAACGTCGGCAAATCGACACTGTTCAACCGCCTGACGAGAACCCGCGACGCCATTGTTGCCGAATTCGCCGGGCTCACGCGCGATCGCCAATACGGCGAGGCAAAATGGCAGGGTCGTACGTACATCGTCGTCGACACTGGCGGTATCTCTGGCGATGAGGAGGGCATCGATGCCAAGATGGCCGAGCAATCGCTACAGGCGATCGAGGAAGCGGATGCAGTGCTCTTCATGGTCGATTCTCGTGCAGGCCTTACAGCCGCCGACCAGATGATCGGTGAGCATCTTCGCCGTCGAAACAAGCGATGCTTCCTGGTGGCCAACAAGGTCGATACTGTCGACCCGGACATCGCGCGTGCCGAGTTCAGCGTGTTGGGTCTGGGAGACGCGATTCCGATAGCTGCGGCCCACGGCCGTGGTGTGAGCCAGCTGCTTCAGGAAGCACTGGGTGTGTTTCCCAAGGACGAGGCTGCCGACGAAGTTGGCGAGAACGGCGAGGAGGTCGAGGTTGTCGCCGAAGGCCAGGAGATGGCGCGCATCCCTGGGCCGAGTGAAAAGGACGGTATAAAGATCGGCATCATCGGGCGCCCCAATGTCGGCAAGTCCACGCTCGTGAACAGAATGCTCGGGGAAGAGCGGGTCATTGTCTATGACCAGGCTGGAACCACGCGCGACAGTATCTATATCCCCTTCGAGCGCGATGATGAGCGCTATACGCTGATCGACACGGCAGGCGTGCGTCGACGTGGCAAGATCTTCGAAGCGATCGAGAAGTTCTCGGTAGTGAAGACGCTCCAGGCCATCCAGGATGCGAACGTCGTCATTTTTGTCATGGACGCCAAAGAGGGCGTCGTCGACCACGATCTCAATCTGCTTGGCTTCGTACTCGAGACGGGGCGCGCGCTGGTCATTGCGCTGAACAAGTGGGACGGTATGGAGCCTAGCCAGCGAGATTTCGTGAAGACCGAACTCGAACGGCGGCTGTTTTTCGTGGATTTTGCCAATATCCACTTCATCTCAGCCAAGCACGGCACAGGCGTCGGTCATCTCTACAAATCCGTACAGGACTCGTTCCGTTCTGCAGTGACCCGCTGGCCCACGAACCGGTTGACGCAGATCCTCGAGGACGCGGTGCAGGAACACCAGCCACCGATGGTCAATGGTCGCCGTATCAAACTGCGCTACGCCCACCTGGGTGGTGCCAATCCGCCGCTCATCGTCATTCACGGCAATCAAGTCGATCAGGTTCCACGTTCCTACACCCGTTACCTGGAGAACACTTATCGTCGTGTACTCAAGTTGGTAGGTACACCGATTCGTATCGAATACAAGGGTGGCGATAATCCGTACGAAGGCCGTACGAACAAGCTCACCGAGCGCCAGGTGAACAAGAAGCGGCGCTTGATGAGCCACCACAAGAAAGCAGACAAGAAGCGTCGCGACAAGCGCTGATACCGCCAGGCGCATCCACGAAGGTGCGCCTCTGACGTCCTTCGATCAACGGTCCTGATCGAAGGATTGATCCATGTCCAATGCCGGTTGTGGGTGACGCGGTTTTCCTACAGCTCGTGCAGGATTGCCAACGACCGTCGTGTGAGGCTCTACGGGTTCGAGCACGACGCTTCCCGCGCCAACCTTCGCACCCTCGGCAATCTCGATGTTCCCGAGGATTTTCGCGCCGGCGCCGATCATCACGCCACGACGCACCTTGGGGTGGCGATCGCCGCAAACCTTGCCAGTCCCTCCCAGCGTTACGCCTTGAAGGATCGAGACGTCATCCTCGATCACAGCGGTCTCGCCGATGACGATGCCTGTCCCGTGGTCGAACATGATCCCTTCCCCAATCCGGCTGGCGGGGTTGATATCGATAGCCAGGCGTTCATTGCAGCGCGATTGAATGAACATGGCGAGCAAGCGGTGGCCGTCCTCGTGCAATCGGTGCGCGAGACGATAAGCCTGGAGCGCGAGGAACCCTTTGGAGAACAGGAACACCTCGAGCTTCGACTCGAATGCCGGATCGCGAGTGGTGGTGGCGTCCAGATCAGCCCAGGCGCTGTTTGCCAGATCCGGCGTCTGGCGGTGTATGACCAGAAAGCGCTCCGCAAGAGTTTGCGCCTGCTCCGGCGTGTTGGCGAGGTTCCGACCTATACGGTAGGCCAGCGCCGAGCCCAGGTCGCCATGAACGAGTATTGCCATGCGAAGCAACTCGGTCAGTGCAGGCTCTGCGACGATGGCATGTTCGGCTTCGGTTCGAATGTCCTGCCACGCAGAAGAAAAGGGAGGCATTGCGTTCATGGACTTCGCTCCTTGGATGCACGTCCGCACAGAATAGGTCAGGTGTCGGTGGTGGCAAAGCCATACTGACGGGTGCCGCCTGATTTCGAATTGCGTACTCGGCATCCTCGAACGGGGTAAAGAATTTTGGGTATGCTGTCCGGCTTTCCTGTTTTCGAACGATTCCCGGACATTTCGCCATGATTGCCAGCAAGCTGCCGAATGTCGGCACCACCATCTTTACTACCATGTCCCAGTTGGCAGCCCAGACCGGCGCGATCAATCTGTCGCAAGGATTTCCTGATTTCGATGGGCCTGACGGCTTGCGCGAGGCTGTCGCGCGGCATGTCAATGGCGGCCATAACCAGTATGCGCCGATGATTGGTTTGGGCGCATTACGTGAGCAGATAGCACTCAAAGTAGCGCGCCTGCACGGTCGCATGCTGGACGTCGAAGACGAGATCACCGTGACGCCGGGTGCGACGCAGGCCATCTACTGCGCGGTACAGGCCGTTGTCAGTGCAGGAGACGAGGTCATCGTTTTCGATCCCTGTTATGACAGCTATGAGCCTGCGGTAACGCTGGCTGGTGGGCGTTGCGTGCACGTGCCGCTCTCGCCATCAGGGTTTGCAATTGACTGGGAGGCGTTCGATGCGGCGCTTTCCGATCGCACGCGGCTGATCATCCTCAATACGCCGCACAACCCCAGCGGTGCACTGGTCTCGCGTGAAGAACTGGATGCGCTGGCATCACGGTTGCGTGATCGGGACATCTACCTCATCAGTGATGAGGTCTACGAGCACCTGGTATTCGATGGTCATGCCCATGCAAGCGTGCTCGGTCATGAGGAGCTTTATGCCAAGGCTTTCGTGGTCAGCTCGTTCGGAAAGACCTACCACGTTACAGGCTGGAAGACGGGCTATGTCGTAGCGCCGCCACTGCTGTCACGGGAATTGCGCAAGGTTCACCAATACGTGAGTTTCTGTGGTGTTACGCCGCTGCAACATGCACTTGCCGACTTCATGGCCGCGCATCCCGAACATGTCGATGAGCTTCCGGCTTTTTATCAGGCCAAGCGTGACCTGTTTTGCGATCTGCTCTCGCACTCGCGCTTTCGCTTCAAGCGCGCCGCGGGCACGTATTTCCAGGTTGTCGATTATTCGGCAATTCGGCCCGATCTCACTGATATCGAAATGGCGCAATGGTTGACGCGCGAGCACGGCGTCGCGGCGATACCGGTTTCCGTGTTTTATGAAACTGCACCGCTGGGCCAGCGCCTCATCCGATTCTGTTTCGCCAAGCGTGAACAGACCTTGCGCGACGCTGCGATGCGTCTTTCGGGGATCTGAGTGACTTGAGAGAGCAGGGCGCCGTTGCGGCAGCCCTGCTGATGCCTGTATCAGGCTGCGCCTGCTTTCAACGTCTTCATATCGATCACGAAGCGGTACTTCACATCGCTACGCAGCATGCGCTCGAAGGCCTCGTTTATGTAGTCCATCGAGATCTCCTCGATGTCCGAGACGATGCCGTGCTCGGCGCAGAAGTCGAGCATCTCCTGTGTTTCAGCAATTCCGCCGATCAAGGAGCCAGCCAGGCGACGGCGCTTGAGGATGAGGCTGAATACCTCAGGCGACGGGTGCGGTGACTCGGGTGCGCCGACCAGTGTCATGGTGCCGTCACGTTTGAGAAGCCCGAGCAGCGTATCGAGGCTGTGCGGCGCCGCGACTGTATTCAGGATGAAGTCAAAGCTGTTCAGGTGTGCGTTCATCTCATCTTCGTTTTTCGAGATCACAACCTCGGCCGCGCCAAGTCGCAGTGCATCGTCGCGTTTGTTCGGCGAGGTGGTGAACAGCACCACATGCGCGCCCATCGCTGCTGCAATCTTCACGGCCATGTGGCCCAGGCCGCCGAGCCCGACGACGCCTACCTTGTGCCCAGGCTGAACGCCCCACTGGCGCAGGGGAGAATAGGTGGTAATCCCAGCGCAGAGGAGCGGTGCAACGGCCGCCAGGTTTTCGGTGTGACGGATATGAAGCACGAACTTCTGATCCACGACGATGTTGTTGGAATAGCCCCCGAACGTGTTTTCACCGCCGAATAAAGGTCCGTTGTAGGTGCCCGTAAAGCCATTATCGCAATACTGTTCGAGCCCTTCGCCACAGGATGCGCATTGCTGACAGCTGTCGACAATGCAGCCAACACCCGCCACATCTCCGACCTTGAACGTGCTGACATTCGATCCGACCGCAGTTACCGTTCCGACAATTTCGTGGCCGGGGACCGAAGGGTAAAGGGTGTTCTTCCATTCGTTTCGAGCCGTATGCAGGTCCGAATGACAAACCCCGCAGTACAGGATGTCGATCTGCACGTCTTCGGGGCCAATCTCTCGCCGCTGGAAGCGGTAGGGCGCTAGAGGAGAGCGTGAATCTTGAGCGGCGTAGCCGATGGTCATGGTCATATGCGGGTCCTTACGAATGGCGTCTGGGGAGGGAAGGGTACCGGTCGCGAATGCAGTGGCGATTGCACGATCCTGCCGGGCTCTGGCTCAATGCTGTGCGCTCCGGTCCAGGCCGGACGGGCCCACGCAGGTTTCGATGCTGCCGGTTGGCATCCATATACCTTACGCATGGATGAACCGTCCGGCGTGTGACCCTCTCTGAATGAAAGAAAAGGTGATCCGGTGAAAGGCATATGAGGGATTCAACGGATGCCGCAGCATCCTCAGTTGGCTCAGGCAGCGAAGCAGCGTATGCATCATCGAAGGGGTTAGCACAGGGACAAGTAGGGCTGCTCGCCTGCGTGGTGTTGGGGATTTCCACGATCGCGCCTGTCTACACCCTTACTGGCGCACTGGGCCCAACCGTACGTGAGGTGGGCGTGCATCTGCCAGCGGTGTTCATCGTAGGCTTTCTGCCCATGCTGCTCGTCGCACTGGGTTATCGAGAGCTCAATGCAGTCGAACCGGACAGCGGAACGTCGTTTACCTGGTCCACGCGGGCCTTCGGCCCGATGATCGGGTGGATCGGTGGCTGGGGACTCGTGACAGCCACGACCATCGTCCTTTCCAATCTGGCAGGTATCGCGGTCGACTTTTTCTACCTGTTTCTCTCGCAACTTTCCGGTATCGAGTCGATTGCGGGTCTTGCCCGAAATCTCTGGGTCAACGTCATCACCTGTTGTGCCTTCATCGCGTTGGCCGTGTGGGTGTGTTGTCGTGGTATTGGAATGACGATGGGCGTTCAGTACGCGCTCGTTGCACTGCAATTGGCCGTGTTGATCGGTTTTGCGATTGCAGCGTGGGCCGAGGCGCCCCCTGATGCAACGGTCTCGTTCGATGCACAGTGGTTCAATCCCTTCAATATCGACTCCTTCTCAGCATTCGCCGCGGGCCTGTCGTTGTCGATATTCATCTTTTGGGGCTGGGACGTCTGCCTGACGGTAAGCGAAGAATCAGTTGGTAGCGAGAAAGTACCTGGCAGGGCCGCGACCATCACTGTGCTGGTTGTACTCGCCCTGTATCTGTTCACGGCAGCGGCGACGCTGCAGTTCGCCGGAATTGGCGAGGACGGCCTTGGATTGGGTAATCCTGAAATCCAGGAAAACGTTTTCGCCCACCTTGCTGGGCCTGTAATGGGGCCGCTGGCCATTCTGATGTCGATTGCGGTACTGGCCAGTACAGCCGCTTCGCTTCAGGCAACATTCATTTCACCCGCCCGTACGCTATTGGCGATGGGCTATTACCGGGCTGTCCCGAAACGTTTCGCTCGTATTCATCGAGACTTCCAGACCCCGCACTACGCCACCATAGCCGCAGGCATCGCAACGGCGGTGTTCTACGTCACGATGCGGACGCTGAGCGAGAATGTCCTCGCAGACACCATCACCGCGCTGGGCATGATGATCTGCTTTTACTACGCACTCACGGCATTCGCATGTGTCTGGTATTTCCGTCACAGCCTGATGGACAGCGCACGGCACTTCTTCATGCGCGGGCTGTGCCCGCTGGTTGGCGGAGCGATGCTATCGGTCATCTTCTGGCAGACGGTGATCGATAGCATGTCACCGGACTTCGGCAGCGGCTCGCATGTTGGAGGGCTCGGGCTCGTGTTCGTCATCGCGGTCGTTATCTTGCTGCTGGGACTGGTATTGATGTTCATTGCGCGCTGGCGGCGGCCAGCCTTCTTCCTTGGCGAAACGCTGCAGCGGCAATCGAGATCGCTCATCGCGTCGCGGGAGAAAGTCATGGAGTCTTGAGTGCCTGCGTCGGTATGAAAAAAAGGGATGCCGCAGGCATCCCTTTTCAGTGGGGCAACTACTTATCAGGCTGCTTTCGCTTCCGCCTGAGTAACAGCGCGATTCAATGCACTGATCAACGCACGGAAGCTTGCCGTCGTGATGTTTTCGTCGATGCCAATGCCATGGAGGGGGCGTTCGCCTTCGAGTCGCAGCTCGATATAGGACGCCGCTTTCGCCTGCGCACCCGCGCCGATCGCATGCTCGTGGTAATCCATGATTTCCGCACTCACTGGCAATGCGGATACCAATGCCTCGAGTGGACCTTTGCCGGTTCCTTTCCAGCGCTCGGTTTGACCTTGATAGGTGACATCCACCTCTACGGTGGAGATGCCGTTTTCTTCATTCAGGCGATGGCCCTTGAGCGCATAAGGCTGGTCGGCTTCGAGGTATTCGCGTTGCAGCAGATCGTGAATCTGCTTGGCTGTCATTTCCAGGCCGAGACGGTCGGTTTCACGCTGGACAACCTGACTGAACTCGATCTGCATGCGGCGGGGCAGGCTGATACCGTACTCCTGCTCGAGCAGGAAGCTTATGCCCCCTTTGCCTGACTGACTGTTGACCCGGATGACGGCTTCGTAGTCGCGGCCGATATCGGCCGGATCGATCGGGAGGTACGGGACCTCCCAAAGCGTATCGGGCTTCTGCTGCGCGAACCCTTTGCGGATCGCGTCCTGGTGCGAGCCGGAGAAGGCCGTGTGCACCAGATCGCCGACGTAGGGATGACGGGGGTGGACCGGGAGCTGATTGCAGTCCTCGACGACCTTGCGCACCGCATCGATGTCCGAGAAGTCCAGTTCGGGATCGACGCCCTGGGTGTACAGGTTCAAGGCAAGCGTCACCAGGCAGACGTTGCCCGTGCGCTCGCCGTTGCCAAACAGGCAGCCTTCGACGCGGTCGGCCCCGGCCATGACGGCCAATTCGGATGCCGCGACACCGGTACCGCGGTCGTTATGGGTATGGACGCTGATCAGGACGCTGTCACGCTGGTTGATATTGCGTCCGAACCACTCGATCTGGTCGGCGTAATTGTTCGGCGTTGCGCATTCGATCGTCGCCGGCAGGTTCAGGATCAACTTGTTGGAACGTGTCGGCTGGAACACATCCACGACGGCGTTACAGACCTCCACGGCGAAGTCGATTTCCGTCGAGCTGAAGACTTCAGGCGAATACTCGAAGCGCCACTCGGTTTCAGGATGGTCCTCGGACAGCCGCTTGATGGTGCGGCCTGCCGCCACGGCAATGGCTTTCACACCCGCCTGGTCTTGGTTGAAGACAATCTTGCGAAAGCTCGGCGCACACGCATTGTAGTAGTGAACGATCGCGCGCTTGGCACCCTTGAGTGATTCGAAGGTGCGCTCGATCAAATCGTCCCGCGCCTGCGTCAGCACCTGAATCGTTACGTCTTCAGGAATGTGCCCACCTTCGATCAGCTCCCGCACGAAGTCGAAATCGGTTTGCGAGGCGGATGGAAAGCCCACCTCGATCTCCTTCAAGCCGACCTGAACCAGTGTCTGGAAGAAGCGCATCTTCTTCTCGGCATCCATGGGTTCGATCAGCGACTGGTTACCGTCGCGAAGATCCGTCGACAGCCAGATCGGCGCTTTATCGATGGTACGGTCGGGCCAAGTGCGGTCCGGCAGGCTTACTGGCGTGAACGCACGGTACTTGCTGGAAGGATCTTTGAGCATGGTCATGATGGAATCCTTGTGGCGGCCTATCGCTTTGGGCCGTGTGACTTCAACTGATAATCGGGTTTGGTCGAAGCGTGTTCAGCCACGCAGTCGTCGGCTCACCAGGCGAAGGCAGGCATGCTGACGGAGCAGAATGAGCATATGGGGCGTGTTCATGATTCACACCCTAGCTTTGCTTTGTTTTTATCGCAACCACTGCTAAAAAAATGGTGTTTATCAGCGTGTTTGCCAAATTTATGAATATGAAATTGCGGTGAATCCGATAGTTAAGGTAATTAGTTGCGGACCACTCTGCGGTGTCTGCGTCGGTTGACGGTCCGAAGGGAATGGATTGAAGGGCGCAAAAAAGCCGGCAGTGAAAGCCGGCTTTGTTGAAGCGATATGCGACCTCAGCGAAGGCCTGCCTCGACGCGATCGCCTGCACGTACGGTACCGGGCGCACAATTGGCCGAAACGGTCGCGGAGATACTTACCGGTTGAAGCCCGCCGGTGGGCGACGCACCCATCGGACGATGCGCTGCTGCGATGCAGGCCGTCTGGTAGGTCGCAGTCGGCGCATACGGCGAGCCATAGCGGCCGGCGGGCAATAGACCAGGAGCAGGTCCAAACTGCGAGACCTCCGCCAAAGATGCGGCAGGCATGGGTTGGGTTGCCATGCCATAGGCCAGCGCGCAACCGAAGCATGCCGCCATGCTGGCACAAACCATGGATGGAGCGGCTTGCCCACTCTGGCGCGACACGCGCAAGTAACTGTGGACTGCAGCGGCTGCGAGCGAAAACACCAGCAGTGCAGGTACAAAAAACGCCTGAGTGAACGGATACGCGCCGTACCACCAGAGCAAGCCGGCGACCGGAACTGCGCCAAGAAAGGCGGAACCCGCCACGGAGCAGAGAAGATCGCCCGTGCTGGATAGCACAGACTGCGGGCGCTGCTCGGCATGCGTGAGGGTACTGGTCATGGTGCGGCTCGACAGAAAATGGAACGCGCCTGTTATCGCCCGGCCTCAAGCTGAACACAAGCTGAATATCTTCGATTTCGCTGCCGCTGGTCGCAAGAAACGTTCGGGCGGGTCAACAACGTTCCTCCGGCGCTCGTTCCGCCTCGATTTCCTGCCATGTGCGTTCCGCGCATTGTACGAACGTTGCGATGCAGGGATTGTGGTTGTCGTGCTTCCAGACCGCGACCACCTCAATGATCGGCGCGTTCTTGAGAGGGCGGAACGTCGTCGTACTCAGGCGCATATTACGCATCGAGCGGGGCACGATTGCGATCCCGAGGCCTTCGCCAACAAGGTTGACGATGCTCTGCTGCATGTTGATCTCAAGCCCGACGTTCGGCGTCACACCGTGCTGCAGACAGTACGAGACGATCATGTCATGCAGGGCAGGTGCAACTCGATGGGGCGTAATGATGAAGGTCTCGTTGGCCAAATCAGCGGGATCAACCAATGACTGGTGCTGTAGCGGATGCTCAGGTGGTAGCACGACCATCATCGGCTCCCGATAAATCGTGACGGTTTCCAGTCCCGTGCAGTCCTGCGGTCTGTACATGATCGCCACGTCCTTTTGGCCGCTGTAGATATCCTGCGCAAGATCGAGCGGCAGCGTCTCCGACAGCTTGAGGTCGATCTGCCGGTGTTCCGCAGCGAAACGCCGCGTCAATGTGGGTGTGATGCTGTACGCCGTCGACATCATGAAGCCCACTGACAGCTCGCCCGCTGCGCCTCGGGCCGTCGCGAGTGCGTTGCGCTTGGCCTGCTCGAAGGCGGCGAACACGGTACCGGTATCGAGGTAGAAACGCTGTCCCGCCTCGGTCAATTCGACGCGCCGGCGCGAGCGATCGAACAGCTTGGCACCGAGCTCATCTTCCAACAGCGCTATCTGCCGAGACAGGGGCGGCTGCGAAATGTGCAACCGCTCGGCGGCCTTGCCAAAGTGCAAGGTCTCGGCAAGGACGCGAAAATAGTGCAGATGCCTGAGGTCGATCATTGATGCTCCAAAAGGTATCAATGGATGTTCCATTATGGATTGGAAAAAATAAGTCTGTGTCCCTATCGACAAGGCGTATTGCAGAACACGCGACGTCACGAGCGTCGCCATTCGCATAGTCACGAGCTATACAACAATAAAAGGTGACCGCCCCATGTCCGACCCAAACGGATCGTCTGCTCGTCTCTCTACCGCCTCTCTACCTGACAGCGATATCGCCAACGACACGGATCCGCGTGTGCGGCAAGCCTATCGCCGGGGAATACGCCTTATCGAGCGTGGCATTCCTGTGCTGGTCCAGGGCGAGACGGGAACGGGTAAGGAAGTGCTGGCTCGGGCACTTCATGCCCATCGACAGCAGGGGGCCGCAGATCTGGTGGCCGTGAACTGCGCGTCCATACCTGAAAGCCTCATCGAAAGTGAGCTTTTTGGATACTCGAAAGGCGCGTTTTCCGGCGCGCTGAGCTCGGGGAAAAAAGGGAAGATTCAGCAGGCCGCTGGCGGCACCCTGTTTCTCGACGAAATTGGCGACATGCCCTATGAACAGCAAACTCGCCTGTTACGGGTAATTGCCGAGCGGGAGGTTACGCCGCTGGGGGCCGAGCGGAGCATTCCTGTCGATTTCGCCCTTATCTGCGCAACGCACCAGCATCTTGCCGACAGAGTCGACACCGGTGAGTTTCGAGAGGACCTCTTCTACCGGATCGCCACTGCGGTCGTGGAGCTGCCGCCGCTGCGTGAGCGGACTGACCGTGCCGAGCTCATCGTTTCCATGGTTGCAACCGAGCTGCCAGGTTGCGATGCGCGCCAGGTCGTTTCGGATGAGGTCTGGCAGCTACTGATGAACCATGGATGGCCTGGCAATTTGCGTCAGATGCGCGCGGTGATCCGCTACGGCTGCGCAGTGATGGAAGGGGATCGGCTCATGCTTACGGATCTTCCCCAAGACTTTCTATCGCAGACGACGTCATCGCCCAACGGGCGCGCATACGGCAACGTGACTCCAATCCGGCGGCCGGCTGCGTCAGAGGACAAGTCCGAGGCCTATGAAAGCCACCAGGGCACAGGCAAGCGGCAGGAGATCCTCGAGGTGCTCAACGAATGTCGCTGGAACATGTCCGCGGCTGCGCGCGAGCTTGGTATCTGCCGTGCCTCGCTCTATCGCGTTCTCAGGCGACTGGAGATCCCGCCCCTGCGCGATCAGGTCGCGCAGGGCGCCTATCCCACGCTTTGATCACCCGCCGTTTCGACTGGGCTACACGTACCTGGGTACTGCGAGCCCGGCTGCCTACTCTATTGCCTGAGGGCCTTCGATGAATACTGCGCCTGTTTCGTTCGATCTGCATGGGCGCAACGCGCTCGTCACCGGAGCTGCTCGTGGGATTGGCTATGCCATAGCGCTGGGGCTTGGTCAGCGCGGGGCTGCCATCGCTGTCTGTGACATTGACCGGATGGCAGCGCAGGAAGCGGCGGATCGTCTTGCAGCCGAGGGCATACGCGCTGTCGGCGTCCAGGCCGACGTGTCCAATGAAGACGAGGTCGCCGCCATGGTGAATGAAGCCAGCAGAACGCTGGGCGACCTGCACATCCTGGTCAACAACGCCGGGATATGTTCTACCGCGCCGCTGCTGGAGGTCAGCAGTCAGGAATGGCGGCGTGTCATGGCCATTGATCTGGATAGCGTCTTCTTCTGTTCTCGCGCCGTGCTACCGGGGATGATGGACCGTCGTTCCGGCCGCATCATCAACATTGCATCGGTTGCGGGCAAACGGGGCGGCGGGCTGCTCGGAAACTCGTGCTACGCCGCTGCGAAGGGCGGAGTCATCGCGTTGACGAAGGGGCTGGCCCGAGAAGCCGGTCCGTTCGGTATCACCGCGAATGCCATCTCGCCAGGGCTGACCGATACGGACATGACGAGCATCCTGGCACCAGACGCCCGTGCACGCGTTCTGGCAGAAATGCCGTTGGGACGCGCCGGTACGCCCCGTGACATCGCCGCCGCCGTGTGCTTCCTGGCGTCAGATGCTGGCGGGTTCGTCACGGGTGAGATCATGGACGTCGACGGTGGATTCATGCGCGACTGACCGCCTCACCCGTGTGGGATGAGTGCCAACAAAAGGGTGATGGTCAGGAGCGAGATTAGCGTGGAGTAAAGGATTGCGCGTGACATGGTCGTCGCCTCGCGACCGTAAAGTTCGGCCAGCATGAACGGGCCAGTGCCGATCGGCAGCGCACTCAGCAACAGCGCGGTGTAGGCCCATACGACGGGCACGTCGAATACCCGGAATACGAAGAACGCGGTAATCGCTGGCTGCACGAAAAGCTTGAGTCCGACGAGTAACGACAGCGTGCCCCGGTCAGCGGGGGCGCTGCCCTCCGTTCGTGACGAGGCGAGAAACAAACCGATCGAGACCAGGGCGCAGGGGCTGGCGGCTGCGCCGAGGAAATGCGCCAGCTCGCTGATCCCGCTGGGCACGGACAACCCGCTCGCGGATACCACCAGGCCCAATAATGGCGCGACCATGATTGGGTTGCGTAACAGCGCTCGTCCGACCTTGAGCAATGTTCGCCCAAGGTGCCCATCGGCTTGTCGCGCCATTTCGATCATCACGATCGCGATGGCAAATAACAGGCAGGCCGTCAGCAACATTCCGATCACGACCGGCGGCATGCTTGCATCGCCGAACATCAGCAGGCACAGCGGAACCCCCATGTATCCCGCATTGGGATAGGCCGCGCCCAGCGCGTCGATGGTTGCATCGATGAAAGCGGCTTTCTGTTGCAACCGCACCACGAGCGCAACGATGAAGACGCATCCCATTCCCACCAGAAAGGCGACGATATAGCCGATGTCGAACGCGTGGTCGATGGGTAGCCGTGCCATGGCATCGAACAGCAAGGCCGGCAGTGCCAGGTGGATCACGAACCGGTTCAACTCAGTGGAGGCGTTCGGGCCGAGTATTTCGCGGCGTCTACAGAAGAAGCCGATGAAGATCAGACTGAAAACGGGAAAGGCGACGTTGAATACCGCAAGCATGAGAAAGGCCGGCTAGCTGATGAGGGGGTGCTGATTCTGAGAAATGGCGATCTTGACCAGACCGCTGACAGCTTAGCAGGGCAGTCCATGATGCAGCGCGCGCCAGGCAGGATCAGCCGAAGGGCGTGGAGCCTGGTCACGTACAGGGGCGAGCCGCTTTCGACCTTCGGCGGATTGAGATAACCGTTGGGCGTATTCAGAACCACGGAGGCGGTAATGGCTATATGATGTCGCAGCCCCTCCATCCGGTGTTCGCTGATGCAGCAACGTGAACCTATTCAACGAATGCTACGCACCCCTCATGCGCTTGCGCAGGCGACGGCCATTGCGGGTTGGGCGGGCAGCATGGCTGTCAATCCGTATCTGCTGGAACCGGTGAATCCGTCCGGCTGGGTCGCCTTTTTTTGCATGCCCATCTTGCTGGTTGTCTGTTTTACAGCCACGTCACTGAAAGCGTGGCGAATCTGCGTTCTCCTTTTCGTGGCCGCGCAAGCCTACGCATTTCGCCAGCAGGCGTTGGCAATGGGGCCTGAAGTTGCCGAATGGATCCTGCCGGTCGGGCTCCTCAGCACGTTCGGTGTAATTACCCTGTACGTCGGCCTCGTCGACTACGTGATTGGGGTGTTGCTGGTTTGGGTTTCGCTCTGGGTCGGGCTTACCGATCACGTGGCTGACCGCTCCTGGCCCTTGTTTGTCCTGGTTGTCACGACAAGCGTCGTACTGGGTGCTGTCCTGAATACCGTCTTCATGAGGGCGATTCTCGACTCATTGCGCTTGCAGGAGGACTACCGACGTCAGGCCCGTTCCGATTCATTGACCGGAATTGCGAACAGGCGAGCGCTCATGGAGGCCATCGATGAAGCACATGCCACAGCGGATACCGCCTGGGCGTTCGTCATGCTCGATATCGATGACTTCAAGGTGATTAATGATCGGCATGGGCACGACGTGGGTGACGCCGTGCTGTGCGCGGCGGCCCGTGCGTTTGGCCGTCACTTCGGCGGAGAGCATTACGGTCGGCTCGGAGGCGAAGAGTTTGGTGTGCTGCTGAGGATCAGCTCCACGTCAACCTTGGCGATGCGCCTGCAGGCCCTTTTCGACGACATCGCTCAATCGCACTCTGAAGACGCGCATTTCACGTTCAGCGCGGGTGTGGCCTATCTGCAGCCTTCCGGCTCGGTAAGCGACTGGCTGAAGGCGGCCGATTGCGCGCTCTACCTTGCGAAGCGCGCCGGCAAGCGGCGCGCGTATTGTGGCCAGCAGGAACTCTGTCGCTTCTGAACGTGGGCGTCGGTCAACTCAGCCAACGTACCAGGCACAGGGTGATCGACGGGAACAGAACCAGAATGACGACACGCACGATGTCCGAAATCAGGAATGGGATCACCCCCCTGAACGCATCCCCGAGCGGTACGTCACGGGCCATGCTGCTTATCACATAGACGTTCATCCCCACCGGCGGCGTGATCATGCCAATCTCGACGACCATCAGCGCCAGAACGCCAAACCAGATGGCCTTTTCAGTCTGGTCCAGGCCGTAGAAATCCAGGCCCATGATCAGCGGAAAGAAGATTGGAATGGTCAGCAGGATCATGGACATGGTGTCCATCACGCAACCCAGCAGCAGATAGAGCACGAGTATCCCGGCCAGCACGACAAAGGGCCCAACACCGCTGGTGGTAATTGCCTCGGCGAGGGCAACCGGTAGTTGGGAGATGGCCAGAAACGCGTTCATCACGTCGGCCCCGAGCAGGATCATGAAGATCATCGCCGTGGTGATCGCAGTGCCGTAAAGCACCTCCTTGAATGCAGCCCAGCGCATCCCCCCAAGCACCACCGCGAAGATACCGGTGCCAACCGTGCCGATAGCGGCCGCCTCGGTCGGCGTGAACCAACCGCCATAGATGCCGCCCAGCACAACAACGAAGATCAGCAGAACGGGCCACACACCTGCCTGGGCGGCCAGGCGTTGGCGCCAGCTCAGCCTGGGTTGGGCAGGGCCGGCCTCCGGATTCAGTCGTACATAGATTGCGATTGAGATCATGTAACCAACCGCCGCCAGCACGCCGGGTATGAAGGCGGCCATGAACAGTGCTGAGATATTTTCCTGAGCAAGGATCGCGTAGATGACAAGCACGACCGAGGGTGGGATGAGGATACCCAGCGTGCCGCCAGCGGCCAGGCAGCCGACCGATAGCGGGCCGGAGTAGTTGTATTTGCGTAGCTCGGGAAGCGCGACTTGCCCCATGGTTGCGGCGGTCGCTATGGAGGAACCGCAAACCGCACCGAACGCCGCGCATGACCCGACCGCAGACATCGCGAGTCCACCACGCCAGTGTCCGATCATGGCCGCCGCCGCCTTGAATAGCCCGGACGCGAGCCCGCCGCGGGACGCGAACTGACCCATGAGCAGGAAGAGCGGAATCACGGACAGGTCATAGACCGTGAAGCGTGCGAACGACACCGTCTTCAGGTAGCTCAAGAGAGGCGCCCAACCACTGATGGCGACGTAGCCCGCAATGCCAGTCAGTAGCATCGCGATCGCGATCGGGATACGAATGACCAGGAGAATCAGGAGGACGACAAGAAACAGGCCGCCGATTTCGACACTGCTCATGGACGCGGCTCCTTGTCGCGTATGTCCTGCCAGGCGGTGTAAAGCGACACGAGTGCCAGCAAGCCAAGCGCCGGCACGAACGCGCACATCGTCCACCAGATGGGCAGTCCCATGATCACCGTCTCTTCGCCGGTGCCATACGCGTCCAGCGTGCCGATCAGCGAGCGCCACGCGAGCAGGGCGCCAGCCAGCGCCATCAGTATGCTGCCGAGTGCATCCAGGGTGCGTCTGACCCAGGGACTCGCGCGCAGCGTGAATACGTCGACGATGACGTTGCCACGCCTTAGTTGGCATAGCGGAAGGAAAAAAACGATGGCTATGCCACAACCCATCTGAACCAGTTCGACATCGCCGAGCAAGGGCTCATCGAAAAACGCCCGCATGAATATGCTGTAGGTGGTGGTCAGTGTGAGGCCCACCAGCAATATGCCACCGATCAGTGCCAGGGCGCGGCACGCATGGTCGAGGGCGCGGCCGAGCGGATCCACAGGCACGGATGAAGCCTGAACGACAGAATCAGTCATTGACGATCTCCAGGGCGCCGGGTCTGGACGGCGCCCCTTTCAGGCTCACTGGGTACGTTGCGCGTTGTACTGCTCGATCAGCTCGCGGGCTTCCTGAAGAAGCGCATCGCCATCCGCGTAGCCTTTGGCTTCGACGTCCTTGACCCAGTCCTTGCCGACAGGTGCTGTCGCCTTCATCCATTTTTCCTGCTCTTCGATCGGCAGGACGTACACCTCGTTCTGACGAGACTCGGCCAGCTTATGGCCCATCTCGATCACCTGGGTGTCCCAGATGAGACCCGCTTCCTTGGAAAGAGCCCGACCACTGTTGTCATCGATGACCTTCTTCAGATCATCCGGGAGTTTTCCGTAGACGTCCTTGTTCATCGCCACAATCAATGCGGTGTGCATCAATGCAGGCGTACCGGGCGCGGTTTCGGTGTGGTACTTCACCAGTTCGTGCAGCTTGAGCGCCGGTACGACGTCCCAGGGAAGAACGGCGCCATCCACGACGCCCTTCGAAAGCGCCTCTGGTACTTGCGGCACCGGCATCGCAACAGGGGTCGCGCCAAGCAGGCCAATGGTCTTGGCAGCGGTCCGATTCGCTGCGCGCAGCTTTTGCCCGCGGAAGTCTTTCAGGCTGTGGATCGGCTTCTTCGTGGTATGGATCAGTGCGCCGTCTGTGAGATGCGTCGCGAGCAGGTGCATGTCGGCAAACTCCTTCTGACCATGCTTTTCCACGAAATCCCACATGGCTTGGCTGCCAGCCTCTGACGAGCTGTTCATAAAGGGCAATTCGAACGCCGCGATCAATGGAAAGCGTCCACTGCTGTAGCCCGGAAGCGTCCAGACGATGTCCGCAACACCATCCCTTACCTGGTCGACCAGTTGTGGCGGGGTGCCGCCGAGCTGCATCGATGGATAGAACTGAAACTGGATTCGACCGTTTGACTGCTCGGTAACGCGCTTCGCCCAGGGTTCCAGGAACCTGGCCTGAGTGACGGAGTGGGCTGGGAGAAAATGAGCGAGCTTGAGTGTGACGACTGGCTCGTCGGCCTGGGCGTGGCCTTGAACGAGGAGGGTGCCGGCCACGAGCAGGGCGGCCAGGGACTTCGAACGTTTCACCATGAGCACGTCTTCCATTTTTTATCGTTGTTATGGTCCAGGCGGTGGCGTGCAGCGTAGACGTCTGCCGCCTTGCGCCAGCCATCGTGCAAGCTACTCACCCCGCAATCAATTGGCAATCGGGCGTAGCGTGCGATTATCGAACGACATTGTCGTGACTCCCATTTGTCCAAACACCGCTCATCAGACGCTTACTCCGCACACGATGACTGCCTTGACATGTAAAGCGATCGTTTTACATTGAGCTTTATGGACAAGCGAACTGAAATGGTCGCGGGTGCATCCCGCATATTCGATCTCGAGGGCTTCCGAGGCGTAGGCATTGACCGCGTCATCGAGCCGTCCGGCGTATCCACGCGCACGCTGTACAAGCACTTCGGATCGCGTGATGGGCTTGTCCTCGCGGTTATCGAGGCCAGGCACGCCCGCTTCATGCAGCAACTGACCTTGGAATCCGGGACCGATGATCCGATTGGATCACTGTTCGACACCCTGCATGAGTGGGTGGCTGAGCATGGTGCTCGGGGCTGCATGTTGCTGCGGGCGCGCAGTGAGTACGCCTCGGCTTGTGAGGCGGTGGTCACGTTGGTGCAGCAGCAGAAGCAGGAATTCCTCAGGGAAGTATCCCGGCGCGTCGACCTTGCCCTTGGCCGGGGTGACGAAGCGCTTGCGTTGCAGATCTGGCTTTTGTTCGAGGGGGCAACGGCATCGGCGAGCGTGGCCTCCATAACCGTCATCAACGAGGCGAAGCGGGCAGCGTTGCTGTTGCTGCAGCTGGCGCGGGGTAACGTCGCATGAAGCGTGGTGTAAATCTTGTGGCAGCGGCTTTCGCCCTTACCGCGCTTTCCTACGGCCTGGCTCGATTTGCCTATGGTCTGTTACTGCCGCAGATCCGCGATGAGCTCTCATTGAGTGTGACGGAGGCGGGCTGGGTTGGCAGTGGGGCATTCGCTGCGTATTGCGTCGGCATCGTGACTGCGTTCTGGGGGACGACGCGTCTTGGGCCGCGAATCGTCGTGGTAGGGGCGGGACTCGCCGCCACCTTCGGTATGGTGCTGGTCGCTTTCTCCACCTCAGTGTGGCCGCTCGGGGCGGGAATTGCGCTGGCGGGACTGAGTACGGGGCTGACATCACCGCCACTGGCCGCTGCTGTCTCTGCGCAATTCGAGGACCGTGATCGGCCCAAGGCGAACGGGATGATCAACGCGGGCACGGCAGCGGGCATCGTCTTCTCCGGGCTGGCTGCGTTGCTCGCAGCAGGGGCATGGCGCGAGCTATACCTCCTGTTTGCCGCTATCGGCGCGGCCGTATCGGTGTGGCTATGGTTCCCTGTTCCAGCCCGGACAAGTCAGCACCGAACGTCGCGCTCGCTTGGCGCGCTGAAAAGGCCCGGTCTGTTGCCCCTTTGTGTGAGTGCATTCCTGATGGGCCTGGCAAGTACGGCCGTGTGGACATTCGGTGCAGATATCCTGCGTGGGCAGTACAACTTCACGAATGCTCAGATCTCCAGCGTCTGGATCGTTCTGGGCGTTGCAGGTGTCACTGGCACGCTGACAGGCATGCTGACGAATCACTTCGGATCGCACCGTATTCACGCTGCAGCGTTGGTCGGGATGGCGATCGGCACGGTGATGCTGGCAATGACCTCGATCGCGGTTCCATTCGCCTACGGGGCGATGGCTCTGTTTGGCGGTGCCTATATCATTTCCTCGGGTACGTATCTTATTCAGGGTATCGAGCTATTGCCTGATCGGCCCGATCTGGGCCTCGGCGTGCCGTTTCTGCTCATCGCGTTGGGGCAAACCTCCGGTACGCCATTGTTCGGCTTCGTACTGGCGCAAGCCGGTACATTCGCGGCGTTGACTGCGTTTGCCGTGCTGGGCTGCGCGGCCATCTTCATCCGGCCCCGGTCGAGTCTTTCCGGCAACGCGCTGCCTGAAGGGCAATGATTGCCGGTGTCTGGCGATCGACTGACCCGGCGCCACAGGTCAGTTGAATTAGCCGAAGACTGCCGCTCCATGTTTTAATTGAACGCGTGTTCAATAAAAAGCATCCTGCTGGGAGCTTTGGAGGTAACCGCGTTTGGACCTTTCTTTTTCTGATCTCATACAGGCTTTGACCATAGTCCGGGGGGCCGTATGAATATGCCGCCGGCTCAGGACCTCGATAAGGTCCGCATGAATCCTCCCGTTTTCTACTTCGCTGCCACTGCCATTCTCCTGTTCGCAATCGTGGTCATTGCCATGCCGGACGCTGCAGGAATATGGCTGGCAAATGCCCAGGAATGGGCAGCGGACAGCGTTGGCTGGTACTACATGCTGTTGATGAGCGTGTATCTGGTCTTCGTCGTCGTTACCGCGCTTTCGGGCTACGGCAAGATCAAGCTTGGCGCCGATCACGATGAACCCGAGTTCAGCTACCTTTCCTGGGCCGGAATGCTGTTCGCCGCGGGAATCAGCATCACGCTGTTTTTCTTCTGTGTCTCAGAGCCCCTCACGCACACGCTTCAACCGCCCATGGGAGAGGGCGGGACCGAGACGGCTGCGCGTCAGGCCATGCAGCTTCTCTTTCTGCATTGGGGCTTGCACGGTTGGGGCGTATTCGTCCTTGTCGGCATGGCACTCGCGTACTTCGCGTACCGCCATAACCTTCCACTTGCATTGCGCTCTGCGCTCTATCCGCTGATCGGCAAACGCATCAACGGCCCCATTGGCTACGCGGTCGATGCATTCGGCATCATCGCCACCATCTTCGGCCTGGGTGCCGACATGGGCTTCGGCGTGTTGCATCTGAACGCAGGGCTCGACGTCCTGTTCGATCTGCCTCACAGCCAGTGGGTACAGGTCTGCCTCATTGTCCTCATGATGGGCGCAGCGATTACGGTCGCGGTCTCAGGCGTGGACAAGGGCGTGCGGATCATGTCCGACCTGAACATGCTTTTCGCCTGCGGACTGCTCCTGTTCGTACTGTTCGCTGGCCCGACACAGCACCTGCTGAATACGCTAGTCCAGAATGTAGGTGATTACCTGGGCGCGCTGCCCGGCAAGAGTTTTGATCTTTATGCGTACGAGGAGTCCCGTTCCTGGCTTGGCGGATGGACGGTGTTCTACTGGGCGTGGTGGATTGCCTGGTCGCCATTCGTAGGCCTGTTCATCGCACGCATCTCGAGAGGCCGTACCATTCGGGAGTTTGTCTTCGGCGTCCTGTTCATCCCGCTGGGCTTTACCCTTGCGTGGATGTCCATCTTCGGCAACAGCGCGCTGGTGCAGGTCTTCGACCATGGCGCTACGGCCCTCGCGCAATCTGCGCTGATCGACCCGTCGCGCAGCCTTTACCTGTTGCTCGAAGCCTACCCGTGGAGCAAGGCGGTCATTGCCGTGACCGTGTTCGTCAGCTTCGTGTTCTTCGTAACCTCGGCCGATTCGGGAACCGTCGTGCTGTCGACGCTTGCGTCTCACGGTGGCGGTCCGGATGAAGATGGCCCGAACTGGTTACGCGTATTCTGGGGCGGCGTGGTCGCGCTGGTCACAATCGGCCTGCTGGCATCTGGCAGCATCGATTCACTCAAGTCGGCAGTCGTGCTCACGTCGTTGCCGTTCTCACTGATCCTCGTCGGCATGATGTGGGGGCTACACAAGGCGTTTTACCTGGAATCGCAGCGCCAGATCGCGCGGCTGCACTCACTGGCACCTATCCAGATGCCGACCCGTCGCGGCCGTGGCGGATGGCGTCAGCGTGTCGCGCAGGCCGTGCATTTCCCATCGCGTGACGAGGTGTACCGGTTCATGGATGACACCGTGCGTCCTGCAATCGCCGACGTAACCGCGGTGTTCGCGGACAAGGGCCTGACTGTGCTCTCCGAGGAGAATGCCAGCCACGACACTGTCAGCCTGCAGATCGACCACGGCGAAGAGCACCCCTTCATCTACGAAGTGAGGATGCGGGGCTACTTTACGCCTTCGTTTGCCCGCGCCGGGGTCGGCAATCAGGAGTTTCGGAATCGCCGCTACTACCGAGCCGAAGTTCATCTGAGCGAGGGCAGCCAGGATTACGACCTGACCGGCTATACGCGGGAGCAAATCATCAACGACGTACTGGACCAGTACGAGCGCCACATGCAGTTCCTGCATCTGGTTCGTTGATCGGTACGTGCGAGGCTGGGTCATCCAGCCTCGCACCGGAACCGTCATTCCGTCGATTTGGTCTGACTTAGCGAGACGGCCACGTGTCGTCGAAGTATTCCAACCCGGGAGCGACCCATGCAGATTTTCGAAGCGTTACGTGAAAGCCATGACCGCCAACGGGCGTTGGCAGAGCGCCTGATCACGACTCATGGCGACTCCGAAGAACGCACTGAGCTCTTCCAGCAGCTGAAGGAAGAACTGCTGGCGCATGCCCGTGCAGAAGAGCGGTTCTTTTATTCCCCATTGATGCAGGATGACAAGGGTGTCGACCTGTCTCGTCATGGTGTGGCCGAGCACCACGAAATGGACGAGATGATCGAAACCCTCGAAGAGACCGATCCCTCGAGCCCATCCTGGATTTCCACTGCAAAGAAACTGAAGGAAAAGGTGTTCCACCACCTTGAAGATGAAGAGCACACCTTCTTTCAGCAGGCTGGCAAGATCCTGACCGATGGACAGAAGACGTCATTGGCCAAGGAATACGTCAGGGACTACGAAGACGCCTTGAGTTAAGGCGTACCGCGAACGTCGCGAGTACGGTGTGGCCGTTTGTTTGCCACACCGCCTCGAACCCGAAGACGATGGCCCTGTTGCGGCGCATGGATGGGGATGTCCCGACAGGACGCGTCGGGCGGTCGCCGCGAGGCGCCGATCAGTCGCCCGATCTCAAGCGCGTAATTGCTGCAGCTGCCTCAATCTCTACCCGCATGCCATCAAGTGCAAGTCTGGGAACCGGGATCAATGTGCATACCGGCTTCGCATGATTGCCCCATGCGTCGTCCAGCGCACAGACCCACTCACGAAGCTTCTCTTGGTCGTGATCCACGACAAGCAGTGTCAGCTTGAATACATCCCCAACGTCTGCCCCGTGATGACCAAGCGCGGTCCTGACATTTTTTAGCGCTTGGACGGCTTGCTCCGCGAACGAATCGGGCAGGCGCCCATCGATGTCTTCTCCACCCTGACCTGCGAGGAATATCAGTTGGGCATTGGCGTTGATCGCAGCCGTATGGGAATACCCGTTTTGGCTTGGATCATAAAGCCCAGTGGGATTGTGCAGGGTGAATGCGGACGTTTGCTCTGATGGGGTCATTATTGATGCTCCGTTTGAATGGGCACCAGTATCGAACCTCAACCGCGCTTGAGGTCAATACACATGGCCAGCGTGTTTGGCACAGCGGAGTGTTGCCGTCAGCTCTGATTTGCAGTGAGCGGTATCAGGGCACACTGGGCCTGCCCCAGACGCCTGTGTAGTCAGCGCGACGTCTGGTCAGTGCGAGGGGACTGTTAGATTCTTCCGTGCAGGAGAAGGCGCATCCTTTGCGACGAGCTAACAGTGGGTCGGAATGTCTTGAGCGTATGACGGTGCTTGCAGTTCCAAACATCCAGCGTAGCGTTGATGCGTGTATGCGGGTTTGACGTGGCGTCCAGTGAGTCGACTTCGGCTCTTGATGGCGCTGCTCGGCATCCAGCCTTTCCCGATCGATCGCGCATGTCAGAAACATGGCGGTGCTGACCGGCGGGACCTGCCGCCGATCATTCCCAGCAGCACTTAGAACATCGTGTTCTCGTTCGCCGACTGACTCGGCACCTCCTGGATGACGTCCCAGTGTTCGGTGATCATGCCGTCCTTTACTCGGAAGATATCGACCACTGCCTGGCCGCGGTCTTTCTGGCCGGTGATGGAGTGAACATGCAGGTACACCAGATCGTGATCAGTGGCGCTGCGTACGATCCTGGCCCGTGATTCAGGATTTTCCTTGAAGAAGCCCGTGAAATAGTCCACGAAAGGCGCCTTGCCATCCGGCACCTCCGGATTGTGCTGTATATAGTTTTCCGCCACGACCTTGCTGGCTTCGGCCACTTCATGATGATTGAAGAATTGATCATAGAAGTTGACTACGAGTGCCCGATTCGCTTCCTCCGCGTTGAGGTCCCGAGTGGAGGGTGGCGCGGCGAGCACCGCGGTCGATGCTGCGGAGAGCAGAAGGGTGGCGATGGACAATGATGTGCGGATCATGGTGTGTCCTCTTCAGCGGGAAGCTGGGCAAGTGAGAGGGTAGCAGCGCAACGGCTGGCCATTGAACGGTCTCATTGAGCGGTCTGTTTTGTAGACCATTGCGCGGTGTGGATGCTACTTTTACCGCTGCATTGCTACAAGAAGTCATCTTTGCGTCACCTGGTCACTCCAGGGTGACCGTCCGCCCGAGAGTCAGATCATGAACGGCGAATCCGTACATACCTTGCTTGAACAACCGTGCCCGATCCGTGATGTGCTGGACCGCATCGGTGATCAATGGAGCCTGCTGGTGCTCGAAGCACTGGAGGCGCGAACGCTTCGCTTCAATGAGCTGGGCCGCATCATCGATGATATCTCCAAGCAGATGTTGTCGCGCACGCTCAAGCGCCTGGAAATGGATGGCTTCGTCCATCGGACGGTGTATCCGGAAGTGCCGCCTCGAGTCGAGTACACGCTGAGCGAGATGGGTCGGTCCTTTCTCATACCCATGAAGGCACTCGTGGAATGGGCGGATGCCAACCACGTAGCCGTCTGCCGTGCTCGCCATGCCTATCGGGAGCATGGGCAGCGGTAGAGACATATTGGAGACGTCTACGCGGATCGATTTGCGACCATCCGTACATACGGCGTCATGGCAGGGGCACCGAAGCGGTACCAGGACACACTAAGGTGTATCACCAGCAAAGGATGTCCTTTCATGTACCGCATCGGTTTCGCCTGCCAGTACCGTCATCCCGGGCACAGTGAGTCGCTCAAGGCGCTGGAGGCGATCGAGCGCACGTTCAATCCGCGTACCACCACGCTGCGCTGGATCAACAGCGTCAAGCGCGAAGCGGCCGAGGCGAAGCTACGTGAGGTGGTCGAGCACAATCTGGATGCTCAATTGCGCCTGCTTGAGTACGTAAGCGGCTTGCCCGCGCCGCTTCGCATGCTCAGGCTGAGCAGCGATCTCTTGCCACTCTACAGTCACGAAGACGTGGCCGCGTACTACCAGCAACCCGAAATACAGGCCTGGCTGGCTGGACGCTTCAGCGACATCGGCGCGCTTGCGCGGCACAACGGCATACGGCTCTCACTTCATCCCGGTCAGTATTGCGTGCTGGGATCGGACCGCCCGGATGTCGTCGAGCGGAGCATTGCCGAGTTCGAGTATCACGCCGACATGATTCGCATGATGGGCTACGGTCGGCAGTTCCAGGACTTCAAGTGCAACATCCACATCGCGGGGCGTCTGGGCGCTGACGGGATACGCGCGGTGTGGCCACGGTTGTCGCAGGAAGCGCGCAATTGCATCACCTTCGAAAACGAAGAGAAAACCTATGGCGTGAACGACTGCCTGGGGCTCGCCGATCTGGCGCCCGTGGTTCTGGATATCCACCACTGCTGGATCAACGAAGACGACTACATCGATCCCCATGAGGAGCGTGTCGAGCGAATCCTGGAAAGCTGGCGCGGCGTGCGGCCGACCATGCACTACTCGCAGCCACCGGAAAAACTCATCGAGTTGGGCTTCTGGCCGATGCGCAAGCTTGAGATGCCGAAGGTGCTGGAGACCGTCAGCAAGCGAGACCTGTATGGACATAGCAGGCGCATGTGGAACGACTGGACGAACCGTTACGCCTGCGAGTTCCTGGACCGCTTCGACATCATGATCGAGGCGAAGGACAAGAACCTGGCCTCGCTGGATTTCTACAACGATTACCTTGGCGCGTCACGTCATCCGTGACAGCCCATAGGTGCTGACGATTCGTGCGTAGGTCGACATCTCCTGGCTAATGCGTTCGCGAATCTGATCGGGCGGCAGCGTCACTTGCGTCAACATCAGCTGCCGTTGCAAGGCGGCGTAGGCATCGGTGGCCTGAGCTGCGGCAATACGCTCGGCAAGCATCTGGCTGGTTGCAGGCGCCATGTTCGCCGGTGCGAACCAGCCGAACCAGCCGCCCAGATCCATGTCCGGTACGCCTTGCTCTGCGAAGGTGGCCACATTCGGCCACGCAGCGAGGCGGCTTTTGGTGGTGACGGCAATCGGTCGCAGCTGCTTTTCCCGCAGAAGGGCGAGGTTGCCGGTCATGGTTACGCCAGCTGCCAGCGTCTCGTTGCCCATGTCGTTGGCCATCGATGGGACGGTGCGATAGGACTGCGGCCTAAGCGCCACTTCCTTGCTACGCGTGAGCATCAGCGACGCCAGGTGCGCTTGTGAGCCATACACCGAAAACCCGATGTCGCGGTAGTCCGGATTCTCCTTGACCCACCCCAGGTAGCCGTTGATATCCGTGATGCTGGCGGGAACTGCCGGCCCTACGGCAAGGGCAAAGCTGTAGTCGCCCATCAGCGCAATGGGCGTGAAGTCGTCCAGCGGATCGTAGTCGAGCGTGCGGTAGGTCGCAGGGAACAGCACCAGCGGACCGGAGTGGCTCTGCAGCAAGGTCGTGCCGTCTGGTGGCGCTGACTTCACCTTGGCCGAGGCGTCACGGGTCTCACGGCTTTCAATCACTTCCAGGGTGTAATGCGTATCGAACTGGTTATGCAGGATGTCGAGCATCCCGCCCGCCAACCGATCCCCCACGACGCCTGCTGGCATGCCGGAGATGAGTCGGCCGTTCATGGCCGACTGGCCCTTGAGCAACGTTGGATAAGTGGCCGCTGCCAACACCGCGGCTGAGGCCCCTAGAAACGTACGACGCTCCATCATTTCACTCCCTGGTTCTACGTCTGATCAGGACGCCTGCGCGACCAAACGGTCCAGATCAGGGCCTCCGGGCAAACGCTGAGCCCTGTCGTCTGATTGGTCCGGCTGCGGCGACCGTTTTTGCTGAGTGTAGTCAGCCTCCGAACGCGAGCCGCGCCGTTGATCGCCTTCTGGCTGGCATCAGACGTTCGCCTCAGTCGAGCATTGCCAGCCCGAGCACACTGATCAGACGGCGATAGTGTTCGGTTTCCTGTTGCATGAAGCGACTTATCTGATCGGGTGCAACGTCGAGATCGGTAATCAGCAGCTGCTCATTCAACGCGCGATAGGCCGGTGAGGCCTGGATTCGTCCGAGCGTCTCGCGCCATTGCGAAACGACGTCGCTTGGCGTCCTGGACGGCGCGAACCATCCATACCAGCCACCGATATCCATGCCTTCGATGCCTTGCTCTCGCAGCGTGGGAATATTCGGCCAATAGGGTAGGCGCTTCCCGCGCGTGACACCGATCGATCGCAATGTGCCATTGGTCCACAGGTCCGCATTGCCGTTACCCGCTGCCGTGAAGCCAGCAGCGATATGGCCGTCGGATAGATCCTCGATCATCATCGCGGTGCCCTTGTAGGGCAGTGGTCTTATTGCGACGTCCAGCGCTTGCGAGAGCATCAGTACGGAGAGATGCCCTTGCGAGCCATAGATCGAGAAGCCCACATCGCGCGCGTCCGGCGTCGCCTTCACCCAGGCCACGTAGTCAAGAAGGTTGGACACGCTGCGTGGCACCATAGGCCCAACGGTCAGCGAAAACGTGAAATCTCCAAAGACCGCCAGTGGCGCGAAGTCTCGGATGGGATCGTAGCCGAGATGCTTATAGACGTTCGGAAGCAGGGTCATGCTGGTTGATTGTGCCTGCAACAATGTCGCCCCATCTGGCACTGCGACCATGGCCTGCTCTGACGCCAGGCGTGTGTTGCGCCCTTCGACATTGCTGAATGCGTAGGTCATCCCTTCCTCGGCCGCGAGGATCTTCGTCAGGCCACGCCCGATCAGGCTGCCCAGTGCGCCGGGTGGGTAGCCGAACAGGACGCGTCCGCTTTTCGGTGGGCCCGCGGCTTCGGCGCGCAGCGACGGCATCAGGGCCGTCCCTGCGAGCACGCCAGTTGCACCTAACAAAAAACCACGGCGATCAATCATTTGCCGATCCTCCAGAGCGATCAGCTCCTTCGATGGTCCTGCCGGCCCGCCGTACGGGCGCGGCATCAGTCCAGTTTCTTGATGTCGTAAAGGCTTGCCATTTGCGCGAATCGGTCGCGTTCGACGCGGATGTCCTCTCGGATCGTCTGAGCGCTCATGTCCACGCCGCTGAGCAGCAGTTGCCGTTGCAGCATGGAGAACGCCGGGTCGTTGGCCACCGCCTCAAGGCGGCCCTGCAATGCCTCTACGTAGGCCATCGGTGTGCCGGCCGGTGCGAACCAGCCGAACCAGCCAGTCATGTCCAGATGCGGTGCGCCCTGTTCAATGAGCGTCGGAACCTGTGGCCAATAAGGCAGGCGAGCGGACGTGGTTACGCCGATCGTACGCAGTGCATCACTGTAACGGCCGCCGACTGCATTGCCGGGCGGGGTGAATGCGGCGGCGATCACTCCGGTGCGCAAGTCATCAATCATCGAGTGCGGGCCCATGTATGGCTGAGCCCGCAGGGGTACGCCCTTGTCACGTGCAAGCACCTTGATCGCGAGGTATCCCATGGACCCATAGATCGCTGCACCAACGTTACGAAATTCGCCGTTGTGCATGACCCAATCCAGGTAGTGATCCAGGGTTGTCACTGATTTGGGAACGGCGGGCCCTACGGTCAGGGAGAATGCATATCGGCCAAGCAATGCGATGGGGATGAAGTCGGTCAATGGATCGTAGCGGATGTCCTTGTACACGCTCGGCAGCAGCGTGAAGGAGGACGAGTTGACCATCAGCAGTGAACGTCCGTCATGCGTCGCCTGCCTGGCTTGTTCGGTGGCGAGCCGCGTGTTGCGCCCTTCGACGTGGTCGAACCTGTAGCGTTCACCGCCATGGGCAGCCAGAAGCTTGGCAACGCCTTCGCCGAGATCCGTCCCCACGCCACCGCGTGGATAGCCGAACAGTATTCTGGGCGGCGTGCCGTCCTGGCTGAACACGACAGGGGCCAGGGTAGCGCCCAGGGCGAGAGTGCTTGCACCACGGATGAACGATCTGCGATTGATCATTTCAGGTATCTCGAAAAAGCGTTGTTGTTCAGTTATCCGGGCGTCATTCGCTGAGTTCTGCGATGGTCAATTGCCACAGCCGTTCAGCCACCTGGCCAGCCAGACTTTGGCTTTGCGCCTGCAATTCGATTTCGCCTCGAATACGCATAGGTATCGGAAGGGCGGCAGAATCCTCGATAGCCACCGAGAAGCTCGCTCGGTGCTGGGCGACTAATGGCACAGAGCGATTGCGGTCGTTCGCCTGTGAGGCAATCGGCCCGCCAAAACGGGAGCTGAGGCTGTCTGGGGTGATGAACTCGCTGGCGCTGGTATCCACCGCGGTCAGGCGAACCTTGCGTGTTGGCTGGCTGGGTTCATCGGCGATAAAGGTGCCTTCGGCACCGTCTATCAGGCGCCGCATATCCTTCTCGGTGATGTAGCCTCGGGCGTCCTGCGACGGCCCTTGCAGCACTCGCCCCAAGGTCATGTCGGGCCGTACCCACATGCCCGCCTGGAGATTGACAGGTACATCGACCAGAAGGCCGTCGTCGGGCGCTCGCCAATCCAGCATCCGCGCCCGCTCGGCAAGTCCTTCAAGGTCCGCCTGGGCCTGACGCTGCTGCTGCAGCAGCACGGTCACATCGGCGCGGTCGCGACTGTCGCCGCCAATACGGTCAAGTCGCTCTGTGGCAATGGTCAGATCAAGCTTTGCCTTTGCCTGTTTGTTCTCGAGCTCGGGCGAGTAGAAGCGCATGATGACGTCGCCTTTACGGACCGGCTGGCCCGGCGTTGCAAGGATCGCTTCGATTCGTGCGTTTTCAGGTGCCTGAATAGGCGTTTCCGCGTTCCAGCCCAGCATGACGGGCACGGTGATGTGGCGATCAAGTGGCGCGCAGGCGAGCAGTACCATGCCGCCCGCGATACCGGCGAGAATCAGGCGGCGGCGATCCTGCATGCGCGTGCGCAGTCCCCAGAAATGTTGCACCGACCGTTGCAGACGGCGACCTAGGAAATGCCATAACGCATACGTCAGAACGAGTAACCCCGCCGCCGTGAACAGGGTTTTGTAGGCAAGCCAGGCAATGCCGCAACTCAGTGCGATCTGGTACAGCCATACCAGCGTGCCATACACCGCGTAGAACAGGGCACGGCCACGGGTCGCAGGCTCGGGCGCATCTTCCACCGGCCCGAACAGAAGCCGGCCGATCAGCCACTGGTTGTAAGCGAGGGCGCGCGGTTGGAGATTTTCGATCTTCAGGGCATCTGCGAAGAAGTAGTAGCCGTCGAAGCGGGTGAGCGGATTCAGGTTGATGAAAAGGCTGGTTGCCAGGCTCGACGTCGCTACCACGAATGCAGTACTGCGCATTGCGCCTTCCGGGAAAACGGCCCAGGCCAGGGTGGCGAGGCCTGCCACCAATGTTTCGGCCATGACGCCGCCTGCTGCGACCCACATGCGCTGGCGATGATCGTCAAGGCGGGCGACGTCGCCCAATTCGGTGTAGAGCATAGGCAGGCCCATGAAGATCGACACGCCCATGCTTCCCACACGACAGCCCCGCGTGATTGCCATATAGGCATGCCCAAGCTCATGAATGACCTTCAGGCCCAACAACGCACAGCCGTAAGCCAGGAGCCCCGCAGGTGAAAAGAAGTCGGAGAACGTTCCGATGAAGGCGTCCCACTGGCGAGACGTCAGGTATAGCCCGAGCACTGTCAGTGCGGCCCAAACCGTAAGCATCGAGCGGTGACCGAGCATGCGCACCCACGGCAATACCCGTTCGATCAGCGGGTGCGGATCCCACAACGGAACCCGCAGGGCCATGAATCGGTTGACGACACCACGCACGCCCGTCCCACGCTGGCGAGCGCTCAGGTCGGCAAGCTTGCCGACTGCTTCCCGGCCACGCGTCTGCAACAGATGGTGGTCGCCCAGGAATCGCATGAGGCCTTCGAGCGCGGCTTCATCCAGGGCCTGTTGCTTTCGGCCGAGTGCCCGGCGGAGTGCGCCCACCGTACCTGCAGACCATTGCGCGAGCAGTGCCACATCCGCCTCACCGATAAAGAAGTAGCGGTGCTGAAGGGGATCGTACAGTCGCCAGCGGGGAATGCCCTCGAGGCTCGCGACGGCAGGCTCAAGACGCAACTCCTGACGCAGCTGTGGCAGAACGAGGTCGTCTTTGATCATGATCAGATGCCTACGCACTGCCGTACGGCTGCGATGGGGCGTCGCAGGACCTGCAGGGCCAGCGGGGCGTATCCCCCATAGACGCGCGCGGTTCCGCGAGACCCGATTCGAGGGGTTGAATCGTCGTTCGGGGTTGCGACAAGCGTGTAGCTGGTTTGGCCACCAGGCAGGGTTCGCGGCGTATAGCTCACGGATGCCAGCGACGCACCGAAGCCACCCAGTGGCGCGCTTTCCAGGTACACAGTGACTGGATTGCCCTGGGTAAGCTCAATGGCGTTGCCGGTTGAGAGATCGACACGATAAGCCACGCTGCGGGGGTCAGCGACCTGAAGGATTTCCTCGCCCACCTGTACCGCCCGACCTTCCCAGTCGCGCCGGTCACTGTAGACGGCCACGCCGCCGACCGGCGTTCGGATAGTGGTGCGCTGCAACACTTCCACGGCGTAGTTGTAACTGACGCGCGCCAGATCATGTTCAGCAGCGGCAATGGCCATCTCGTGAGCCGCATCCTTGTCGTTGAACGCGGCAGCTGACGTCCGCGCATCCTTGGCTTGCGCGACAGCAAGCTGCTGCTGCGCCAGCACCATTTCGTTCCGGGGCTGAATGTCTTCGAAGCGCACCAGGGGCTGGTCGGCTTCAACCGTGCTATTGGGTGCGATCAGCATCTGCTTGATGACCCCGTTGATGGGCGCAGTCAACGTGAACGGCTTGTCCGCGATCACCTCGACGGGCGCCATCACGCTTAGCCTGACCGGAATCAGGCCGATGCCGACGAGCGCCGCCGTGCCGATGGCGAGATTGCGGCGCGACAGCGGCAGCCGATCAAGCAGTGCGCGCCGCGGGGCGAAAGCGCCCAACGCGTGCGTGTAGGTGTCACCAAGGCGCTGGAGAATCGCCTGCTCACGCGCGGTGAACGGTGTGGCGCGCATGAAGAGGGCACCGGCCTGGACCGGTTCCTGTCGGGTCAATGGCAACCAGAAGGCATGGCGAAGGGGGAAGTCATCCAGCCCTGCCGACGTTGTCTGGCCCTCCAGTTCGAAGGCCATCGGTGCCAGGAGGCGCCTGGCGCCATCGAGGGCTTCGATCTGCTCGGCGAGTGCCTTCGCCAAAGGGGTATGCCGATCCGCGAGCGGCAGTCCGGACACAACCTTCAGTCGGAGCGCGGCGCGTGTTCGCCCGCGGCGCCAGCCCATCGCCTGGCCATATGGCACGATATCCTGCACGGTGTTGACGAGGTGAAACAGCACCTCTTCTGCCGTCTTCTGCTGGCGGATTTCGGCTTCGAGCGTGAGTAACTGCAGGGCGGCCGTGCTCGCCTTTTCAGCCTCGCTGGGCGCGGAGGGCCTGGGGATCTGGACGTTGACGGTCATGCTGCTCACCCTGCCGACGTAAATGTGGCGGTGCCACTCATCCCGGGAATGGTCTTGCCCGTGGACTTGCTGCCGAATCGACCGATGATCTTCATCGTCTTGCTGACCGGGTCCACCGAAGGCAATACACGGTCCACCGTACCTTCGAACGCCTGCCCGGTCTCATCGACCGTAAAGCTGAACGGACTGCCCGGCTTGAGCCATTGCAACCACTTCGACGGAATGATCAGGTCAAGTTCAAGTGCCCCGGTATCCACGATCCTCAGCATTGGCTCGCCGGAGGAGGCCGATTCGTATTCGCGCGTCATGCGTTCGATCACACGGCCGGAAAAGGGCGCCACGACCTTGCACTGTTTGATCTGTGCCTGAAGGGCATCGTATTCGGCCTTGGCCTTGTTGAGCTTGGCGACCGAAATGAGGAGGTCGAATTTGCCGATCGAATTGAATTTCTCCAGCTCCTCGTTCGTTTCAACCGTCTTCTGCTCCACCTGCACGGCGGCCTCGGCCGCGCGAAGCTCGGCGTTGGGCCGGTCGCAATTGAAGGCCACGAGCAAGTCACCCTTTTTGAAGGCCTGACCTTCGGTGACAGGGAGCTTGACGATCTCGCCCGTCATGCCTGCCGAAAGGGTCGCCTCACGCACCGCGCGTACCACGCCGCGAGCATCGGATGGCGCAGCCACCGCCGGCCCCGCCGAAACAGCGGTTTCGGAGTCTGCAGGCGTAGCCACGGCAGGGCCTTGCACGGCGGTGCTCACAGGCTCCGCTACAGCTGGGCCAGGGACGAGCGCAGCTGATGATGACGATGAAGGCGTGTGTTCACTCGCTTCGGCACGCGAGACGAGGGATGTATCAAGCTCGAGCGGCTGGCCGGTCGGCCCAGGTCGATCAAGCAGTGCGAACAGCGGCAAGCCGATGGCGCAAACGGTTATGAAGACAGCCAAGGGTTTGCGGTTCATAGCGAAGTCCTCGTCGGGGTATCGGTCAGTTCCTTCATGGGGGGCAAGACGGCAGCGTGTTCGGTCCAGTGCTCACGGAGCTGGTCCGCCACCACGGAGATGGGGGCCTGCAGATCGACGTTGTCATCCCAGTTATCCACCCCCATCGAGGCATAGAGGTTGGCGTAGGCGTTCTGCACATCCGCGTATGCCGAGTCGTACCGCACCTCGGACAGGACGGCGTTGAGCTCTTCTCGAACGAGGTCCTGCTGGCTTACGGTGCGTGCCTTGAAGCCGCCTCTCGACAGTTCGACGATTCGCTCCTGTACACCCTGGGCGTCGCGAACCGTCCCGAGCTCCTGGGAGTAGCGAATGAAGCGCACCCGCGCGACGTGGACCTGGGTCATGATGGCCAGTGTCAGCGCCATCTGACGCTGGTCGATGACTTCGCCCTCCGCCTTGAGCGCATCCTTTTGCATCGGGTAGCGGAACAGGCTCATGAGGTTCCAGGTAACGCGGCCTCCATAGCTCAGCCACTGAGAGTTGTAGAGATAGTCGTTCGAGTCGTAGTTGAGCCCAAGGACCGCTTTGAGACTGGGGAAGGCGCGAATGAAGGCTGCCTTGGCTTCGGCTTCGTTGATCCGCTTGCGGTAGGCACCTTCACGCAGTTCCGGGCGGAATCGCAGCCCGACCATGACCATCTCATCGGCAGAGCCTGGCAGCTCGGGAACGATGTCGGTCCGGTCCGGCAGGACAAGCGTGTATCGGGTTTCAGGCTTCAGATTGATGAGCGCCGCCAGCTGGTTCTTGGCCAGTGCAAGTTCGCGCTGGAGTTTCTGGACCTCACCCTGCACCTGGAGCAGGTCGCGTTGGTACGCCAGCACGGTGAGCGGCGGTACGAGGCGCCGCTCTTCGAGCTGCTGTGTTTGCAGAAGCGCTTTTTGCGCCAGCGCTTCCAGATCAACGAGTTTCTTGTAGGTACGGTCCGCACTGACCGCGCGCCAGTAGGCGGTACGGACGTCTTCCAGAATGCGGTTGATGACCTTGCGGCGACGCTCAGCGGAAATCAGTTTTTCGTCGGCGTCCTGCAGCCCCTGCACGTAGGAAAGGCCGAAGTCCAGGACGTCCCAGCTCGCGGTCAGGTCCGCGTTGGTGGTTTGCTTCTCCGACGATGTTGACGGTTCCAGGGATTGGTTGCCTGACAGCAGAGAGCGGCTGCTGGAGCCTGCTTCGTTATTCCGACCGTTGTAACCCATCGAGGCGGCAATGGTTGGCAGCATGCCGGCACGGCTGAGCTCGAGCTGCTTCTGCCGGAAGGCTTCATCCATCAGCTCGATGCGTTGGTCGAGGTTGTATTTCAACGCACGCGCCATGGCCTCGTACAGCGACACGGCACCGTTCAGGGGCTCTTCAGCGGCAATGTTGGCCTCGATGTCCGCGCGTGCTTTGCGCGCGAGTTCATCGACATCGATAGGCTTGGGCACGATGGTGCAGGCGGACAGGGCCAGGCCGCCTACTACCATCAGTATCAGGGGCCGTACCGTTAGGCGATACGTGTCGTACATAGGCAATCCGGTTCTCGTTCAGTGGCTGAAGCCGCATTCGCGCGCGACTCCTCCAGGGGAACGCCGCATTTGGCGGCAAAGCCCTTCGGTGATCATCCTTGGCTCGGCAGAGCGGTAGATTCCGCGCCCTGTCGGCATGCACCGGAAGTGGCAATCCTCTCTATTGGTTGAAAGGGTTATCGGCGGTAGCCGACCTGAGACGAGTGCTGGACACTGGCTTGGCGACAGATGGTCGACATAAGTGGGCTCGGATACGGAACGATCCGGTTCATCTTGAGTCGCGCCATTTGAGCTGGCAGCAGCTTCATCGGGTGGCCGCCCGCGATGAAGCGTCGTGATACGCCCAGCCGGCGTGCATGCGTACCCTGCATTGCTCACCCCGCAAACCAGTGACGTTGCTCACTGATCTAGCCGTCGCCGGCTGACCCGGGAGGTACCGCTGCTCTGAGCGGTATCGCTCCCGGATCGACTCAGCCGGCCAGTAGCCGAGCGAGCGCCTCCATTTCCGCTTCCCGCTTGTTGTTGGCCAGGGCAAGTTGCTGTTCCAGCGTCAGCGGTGCGGCGCTCGCTTGGGGATTGGCGGCCTGCGCAGCCGAAGCGGTCGCATCCTCTGTACCTGGCTCTGCGGTCAGCGCATCCAGTAGGTTCACCTGAGATGCTGCCAGCGCGTTACGTTCCGCCTCGCTTGCAGAGGCGCTGGTGCGAGCGTCTGGCGCTGCCACGTCCAATGGATCCACTGTCAGCGGGCGCCGATTCACTTCGTTCAGGTCGCCCACAGCCTGCGCCATGGGTGCGCTGCCCGTTGCGATTTCCTGACTGCTAGCCAGCGTGCCGAAAGCGTTGGTGGTCTCCGTCATCGGGCTTAGCCCGCCGAAACCGGCCAGCCCGCCCAGCGTTTTCACCCCATTGATCGCGTCCAGCAGGACCGGGTCGTAGGTCGCATCCCGCGTGTAGCGTGACGCAGACGGCTCAATACCGCTGGGCGGGATGCCTGCTTCAACAGTCCGACTGGGTGCAATCGATACCGCCATGGACATGCCGCTGTCCGGCGCAGTCACCGCGTTGGTCGACGGTGAAACGGACACCGAGACCGTCGCGCGCGCTGTGCCACCGAGCCCATCGCTGACGGTGTATGTCAGCGTATCAGTACCGGTGAAGCCGGGTGCAGGCGTATAGGTCAGGCTGCCATCCGGGCCGATCGTGACCGAGCCGTTACCCGCCGTCGCACCGATGACGGTCAACGGGTGACCATTCGGGTCTGTGTCATTGGCAAGCACATCAATGACGATAGGGTTGCCGCTGGATGATCCGGTATCCGGTCGGGCGACAGGCGGGTCATTGACCAGGACCGTCGCGGTAGCAATGACTAGAGCGGTGCCATCGTTCAGTCGATAGGTGATGACGTCGATACCGGTGAAGCCGGGCCGAGGCGTATAGGTGAGCGTGCCATTCGCGTTGATGACGACGGTTCCATTGGCAGCCGTGGCGCCGCTGATACCCAAAACGTCGCCATCCGGATCGGTAGCGTTGGCAAGCACGTCGAGTGTCACAGGTACGCCGCTCCCCGTGCTCGCACTGTTCACACCGGGGATAGGCGCCTCGTTCACCCGCACGACCGCAAGCGTCACCGTGGCAACCGTCGTACCGCCATCACTGTCGCGTACTATGTAGGTGAAGCTGTCTGTTCCCACAAAGCGGGGGTTTGGCGTGTAGACGAAGGAGCCGTCGGCGTTGACGATAACGGTACCGTTGGCCGGGCTGCGGCCTACCGAAAAGATCATGGCGTCGCCGTCGGGATCGACGGCATTCAATTGCCCGGCGAACACCGAATCACGGTTGAGCGTCACCTGGCTGTCTGCTGCGACTGGCACCGGATTCGCAACGCTGAACGTCACGATTTGACCGATACTCGCCTGGCCATCGCTTGCGGTAATCGTGACCGAGTAAACCCCCGTGCCGTTCAGCCCACCTGTGGATGCGTTCGACGCAAGCGTACCGGTGATGCGGCCAGTGGCAGGGTCGATCGAAAGTCCTGCAGGCAGCCCTGTTGCGCCGTAGGTGAGCTGCGGGCTGTCGATGTCAGCGAAATGCGTTGACACATCCAGGCTGAAGGGGCGCGCATCTATCGCCGTTTGCGGGGGTATGGGCCTCGTAATCACCGGCGCATCATTGACGGGCAGCACGTCGAGCGTAACGGTGGCTGCAGTGATCCCGCCGTCTGCGTCCCTGACCATATAGGTGAAACGGTCCGGCCCGTTGTAGTTCGCATCCGGGACGTAGCTGAAGCGCCCATCCGCCTCGATGATGACGGTGCCATGCTGCGGGCCGCCATTCGGCGCCAGGCTGAAGGTCAGGGCGTCGCCGTCCGGATCGGCCCCTGAGAGTTGACCACTGACGATGCCGTCTTCTAACAGCGTGTAGCGACTATCCGCTGCGATCGGGGCAGGGTTGGTGACTGCGATGCTTACGTCGATACCGACGCTGGACTGACCGTCGCTGGCCGTCAGCGTCACGCGGTATACGCCGTTGGTGCCGCCTTGGCTGGCGCTGGCGTCGAGCTGGCCGCTGATCACACCTGAGACAGGGTCGATGCGTAAGCCACCCGGCAATCCCACCGCCGAGAAAACCAACGGGTCGCCGTTGCCATCACGGAACGCGCCACTCACATCGAGGCGGAATGCCGCGCCGTCCTCGGTTTGCTGTGCCGGAATGCTGCCAACAATGGATGGCGCCACGTTCGGTATCGCCGATACGTTGATGTCGACAATCGCAGTTACGACGGCGCCATCAGCATCGGTAACGCTGTAGGTGAAGCGATCGCTTCCGCTGAACCCCGGGAATGGCGCGTAGTTGAAGCTGCCATCGGCGTTCAGTGTGAGCACTCCATGACGCGGCCCGCCGTCCTGAACAAGGCCAAAGCGCAGGGCATCGCCATCCGCATCTGTAGCGATCAGCTGTCCCGTGTATCGGCCACCTGCTTCTACCGTGAAGCGGCTGTCTTGCGTGACCGGCAATGGGTTGGTGACTTCAAGCACGAAGCTCTGGCTCACCGACGCGCCGCTTGGGTCGGTTACGGTAACGGCGATCGTGTACGGCGCCTGGGCCGAGGCACTGCTACTCAGCGTGCCGCTGATGACGCCGGTGGCGGCATCGAACGTGAGGCCGTTCGGCAAGCCGACCACATCGAAGCTCAACAGGTCGCCGTTGGCGTCGCTGAAATACGCGGACAGTGGCAGGGTGAACGCTGCGCCATCGGTCGCCGATTGCGTGGGGATCGCGGAGGCGACAGGGGCGTCATTCACGGCCGCGACGGTCAGGGTAACGGTTGCCGATGCGATACCGCCGTCGGCATCGCGGACCTGATACGTAAAGCTGTCCGCCCCAACGAAGCCGGCGTTCGGCACGTAGGTGAAGCTGCCATTGGGTGCCACTACCAGGGTGCCGTTGGCCGGCCCTGTGACGGCAGTGAAGGTCAAGGCATCGCCATCAAGATCGGTGGCAATAAGCTGGCCGGTCAGCGCCGTGTCCCGGTCCGTCGTGAACGCTGCGTCAGCAGTTACCGGTACAGGGTTGATGACCTCGAGTACGAAGCTCTGGCTCACCGACGC
>ERZ1023508.31-NODE-31-length-81323-cov-6.435227_pt1 | contig 81323 bp, 74 predicted proteins | sample MGYA00380548_ERZ1023508 | MGnify/ENA primary metagenome ERZ1023508 (study PRJEB33173, sample SAMEA4830311) | metagenome | study: EMG produced TPA metagenomics assembly of the PRJEB25223 data set...
GATGGCGTGGCTGAGCTCATCGATGGCCCGATCGTCCAGACGACACTCGGACCGGTATGCACCGTCAACCAGGATCATCCAGCGGGTCAAACCGGCGGCAGGGCAGCGTGAATCAAGGTACGCGAGCCAGGCGCGGCCACTCAACGTCTGGCTGCGCTGCTCTGGATAGCGAGCCTTGCAAAGGCGCTTCAGAAGGCCATTGAGATGCTGCAACCATGGCCCTGCGTTTTCACCGTAGGGCGCCGGAAGCCCTGCCAATTCATCGAGCGCGGCCTGTCGTACAGGGTCGATGTCGCTGGTTTCCGCCGACATTGCATCAGGTGTACCGGGACGGCTGCGTCCTGCACGTCGCCAACTGAGCCACGCGAAGACCAGCACCAGAACCGCTAACAGCCACCAACCCGGTGCTGGAGGCCACCAGGCGACCGGCGCCGGCGCGATCAGGGGTTCGAGCTGATCGAGCGGATTCATCGGTGGCGTCCTGGAATCCGCGCATCCAGCTGATCCCGCAGTTGATCAACTACATCCGCCTCAGTGCTCAGCGGCAACAGCATGACGTTCAGGCGCTGCGCCAAGGCCACCCAGCGAGCGGTACGGGCCATTGCAGCGGATGCATAGGCATCGCGCAGTGCCGGCGCGTCGCTATCGAGCTGAAGACGTGTGCCCGCCTGATGAAACCGCAACAAGCCGGCGGAGGGCAGGGCATGGTCGAGTGGATCATGGATCGGCAGGAGCATGATTTCGACGTGACGGGCCATCAGCGCCAACTGCTGCTCGGTTGAGTCATCGATGGCGCGCTCGTCGCACAGGATGATCGCCAGACTGCCCGGGCGTAGCACTTCGCGTGCACGGCGCAAGGCCTGGACGAACGCGGCCGGAACCGCCGCGTCGCCTGGACGCAGGCTCCGATTCAGGCGTTCCAGCCTGTCCAGCAACTGAAGAAGGCTTTGCTTGCTACGGCGGGGCTTGATCTGGTGATGCGCCGTGTCGCTGAAGACCAGCCCTCCAATGCGGTCATTATGGTCGAGACTCGCCCAGCCGAGTAGCGCAGCTGCGCGAGCGCAGACGACCGATTTCAACGCCAGCCCGCTTCCGAAGAACAGCCGTTGGCTTTGTTCGGCCAGGATGAAAACCGGGCGCTCGCGCTCTTCATGAAAGAGCTTGGTGTGTGGCACCTGGGTGCGAGCCGTGACGCGCCAATCAATGTTGCGAACGTCGTCGCCGGCCTGATAGACCCTGACCTGGTCGAAATCCACGCCGCGGCCCCGCAGGCGCGAATGGTGCACGCCAGTCAGGGGGCTGCCCCGGTTAGGCATGGAGAAAAGTCGTATCTCGCGCACCCGATGGCGCATCGCGATGAGGTTCGCGAGGGTAACGCGGATTCGTGCATCGTCATGGGCCGTTGGCGACGGTTCGGGCGGATGGCCCTCCACCTGTGCGTTCATCAGCCAACGGCTACCGTATCGAGGATGCGTTGGACGACGCGATCCTGGTCTACGCCGGCCGCCTCGGCTTCGAATGAGAGGATGACACGATGGCGCAACACATCGAACAGCACCGTCTGGATGTCCTCGGGGCTGACGAAATCGCGCCCGGCAAGCCACGCATGAGCGCGTGCGCAACGGTCGAGGGCGATTGAGCCGCGTGGGCTCGATCCATAGGTAATCCACTCGGCCAGCTCGCTATCGAACCGTGCCGGCGTACGGGTCGCCATGATCAGCTGGACCAGGTATTCCTCTACGGCGTCTGCCATGTAGAGCCCCAGAATCTCCTTGCGTGCAGAAAAGATCGCCTGCTGACTGACCTTGTGCGGTGGGGCGCTTTCTCCATTCAGGGCCTCGCCGCGGGCCTGCTGGAGGATCTTGCGTTCGACCGACGCGTCCGGGAAGCCGATCTTCACGTGCATCAGGAAGCGATCGAGCTGCGCCTCTGGAAGCGGGTAGGTACCTTCCTGCTCGATAGGGTTCTGTGTTGCCATGACCAGAAAGAGCGGCGGCAACTCGTATGTACTGCGTCCTACGCTGACTTGTCGTTCGGCCATGCCTTCGAGCAGCGCGGATTGCACTTTCGCGGGGGCTCGATTGATCTCATCGGCGAGTACAAGATTGTGGAAGATCGGCCCCTGTTGGAACACGAAGCTACCTGTTTCTGGCCGATAGATTTCGGTGCCTGTGATGTCGGCGGGCAACAGATCGGGTGTGAACTGGATGCGGTGAAACTCCGCTTCAACGCCTTCGGCCAGATCCTTGATTGCCTTGGTCTTGGCCAGACCAGGGGCCCCCTCCACGAGCATATGGCCGTCGGCAAGCAGTGCAATCAGCAACCGATCCACCAGCTTTTCCTGGCCGAGGATCTGGCTCGACAGGTATTGGCGCAATGCGTTGAGCGCCTCTCGGTGTTCCATAGGTCGGGGTTCCGCAGCGGACGAGGCGCGGATCATCCGCGCAGGAGGCACATCTTAACGAAGGCATTCGGCTGCCGCCAAGCACGCTCCGAGAAGTCGCCTCATGATGGTCAGTCTGCAGCCCGATCCCACAGAGCGAGCAATTGGCGGTGGGCGTGCTGGGCCGCGCCCTGCCCGATGGGCCGAAGGGTCACATATTCGTCGGGAAGGCACTGGGCCAGGCGCGCTACGGATGCTGGCGTCAGCGCGCCCAACCGCGGATAACCCCCTATGGTTTGCCGATCATTCATCAATACGATGGGCTGGCCGTCTGCAGGCACCTGCACCGCCCCCAAGGGAATGCCCTCCGAGACCATGCCGGTTCGAAGGCAGCGCAGAGCCGGGCCCAGCAATCGAATGCCCATGCGATCACCGCGACTATCCAGTTGAAATTGGCTGTTGAACGCATCGAACAGGCTTTCACCTGCGAAGTCTCCAATCTGCGCACCCAGTACGAGGTCGAGGGTAGCGGGGCGGCTGAAGTCAGGAACACGGTCACTGGCCGCGCGCCGTTCCAGAGCCGACTCGCGAAGGCAGGACAGTACGTCGCCCTTCTTCAACGGTTCGCCATCCCCATCGAGCCCGCCCAGCGACTCTCGCTGGACGGTGGCAACACTTCCCATGACCTGATTCGCGGTGAACCCGCCCGGCGCCGCAAGGTACGCACGAGCGCCTCGGCGCGGCTGCGTGAACGCCAGTTGCTGGCCGCGCCTGAGCTCGAAGGGCAGCCAAGGGGCCTGCGGCTGTCCATCTACCGTAGCGCCCAGATCGGCTCCACCGATCACCAGCGTCACATTTGCGATTGCTTCGACCTTGAAGCCACCTAGCGTGATCTCAACTGCGCTTGCAGCCAGCGGGTTGCCAAGCAGCCAATTGGCCCAGTGAAGCGAGATCCAGTCGAGGGCCCCTCCCTGTGTAACACCCAGATGGCGAACACCAAACCGACCGTTGTCCTGCAGCGTGACAAGCGGAGTACTCTGTTCGATGCGCAGGGCCTTCATGCCGAATCTCCCATTACTGGCGGTAGTGGCGTGTCGTCGCCTCCCAGGGCGATGAATGTCGCATGGTCGACAGGCATGAAGCGGACCTTGTCGCCAGGCAGGAGAAGGCTGCCGTCGGCGGTCGTGAAAAGTGTCGTCGGTGTCCGGCCGAGGATGTTCCAACCTCCGGGTGAGACGACGGGATAGGCGGCTGTCTGGCGTTCTGCGATAGCGACGCTACCCGCTGCGATGCGTTTACGTGGCGTGTTGAGCCGAGGGGTGGCGAGTTTGGCATCGACCAGCCCCATGAACGCAAAGCCGGGCGCGAAGCCAAGCGCGAACACGTAATAATCGTGCTCGTGGTGACGCCGAATCACTTCCTGGACATCCATGTCCGCTCGCTTGGCAACGTAGGCCAGCTCCGGCCCGACACTAGGGTCATACCAGACCGGAACCTCATGCATACGACCGGCGCCTGATTGAACTGGCGTCAGTCCATCCGTAGCAGCTGAGAGCGCCTTGCGAGCTTCGGCCGCGCTTAGTTGCACCAGATCATACTGCACCATCACTGTGGTGTAGGACGGCACCAGATCAATCAGGGCGGGACCAAAGACCTCTCGAATGCGCTCCACGGCGGCTAGCAGCCATGGCATGTTTTCTTCTTCGATGGTGTCGAAAAGCCGCAGTAGCAGACAGTCGATACCGACGACCTCTGTCCTGGGGTTCATGCCGTCTCCAGCGCGTGTAACGCCTCGCGGATGCGTTTGACCGCGGCAATCGAGCCCGCATTGTCTCCGTGCACGCAGAGCGTGTCGCTCGTAAGCTTCAGCGCGGTGCCATCGTTTGCAGTCAGGGGTTCGTTGCGTGCGAACGTGACTGCTTGGGAAACGATGACCTCGCTGTCGTGGTGCACGGCCCCCTCGATGCTTCTCGAGACCAGGTAGCCCCTGGCGTCGTAAGCGCGATCTGCGAAGGTCTCGAACCACAAGGTGATACCCACCTCGGCGGCGATCGCCTGAGCCTGCCCGTTATCGGCGGTGCTCATGACCATCACTGGCAGCGATTCGTCATAGCGCGAGACGGCTCGAAGAACTGCTCGAAGCGTGGCTGGCTGGCGCATCATGTCCTGATAAAGCGCGCCGTGTGGTTTGACGTATTGCACGCGTGTGCCTTCCGCGCGGCAGATCCCATCCAATGCGCCGATCTGGTAAAGCATCATCGCTTCGACTTCTTCTGGTGTGCAGGCCATGGACCGGCGGCCGAAGCCGACCAGGTCCGGATAGGCCGGGTGCGCACCGATGCGCACCCCGTGCTCAACCGCAAGGCGTACCGTCTTCAGCATGATCTGCGGATCAGACGCATGAAACCCGCAGGCAATGTTCGCGCAATCGATATAAGGCATGACATCAGCGTCGAGACCCATCTTCCAGGCGCCGAAACTTTCACCGATATCGCAATTGAGTAGAAGTGAAGGCATGACACTGTCCTCTCGTCCGGGTGCTCAGGGTGGAGCGATGGGTCGATTGTTGGAAGCGCGTGGCAACCTGTCCAACTAATAAAAGCGGACGCTTGCCATAAGAAAAGTCGATTCGGCATCGGCGCCACGAGGAGGAGACGGCCAGCGGGCCATGTCGCATGGGGCGTGGTGGGGGGTAGGAGGGGGATGACCAGCCGCGCCGAGCGCGGCTGGTGAGCGACGTCAGGCGATCTGGAAGCGGCCTGTTGTCTGGTTGAGCGCGTCCACGCGGGCCGAAAGCCCCCGAGTATGTTCATCGAGTGCAAGACGAAGATCACGCGTCTCGCGGTTGCTGTGATTGATCTCCTCCATCTTGCCGGCGATGTCTTCGGTGGTGGCGGAAATCTCCTCGATGGCAACGACGACCTGCGTCATCTCTTCGCTCAGGCGGTCCATCGACTGGGTGATCACATGAATGGCTTCAGCAGCCTGACCGGCCTGCCGCTCGCCCTCCGTGGAAAGGCGTACGCCCTCGCTCATGAGGCTGTCCATGCTGCCCGTTTGCTGCTTCAGTTCGTCGATGATGCGCCCGATATCGGTCGTGGCCGACACGGTCTTCTGCGCCAGTGAACGCACTTCATCGGCAACGACGGAAAACCCGCGGCCTGCTTCGCCCGCACGGGCCGCTTCGATAGCTGCGTTCAGGGCCAACAGGTTGGTCTGGTCGGCAAGGCTGTTGATCACATCGACGATGCCGCTCACGCGCCCGCTGGATTGGATCAGCTCATTCACCTGGGCGTGAGTGGTCTGTATCAGGCGTGACAGGGCCCGGATACTTTCGGTATTCGCCATGATCACACTGGCACCGGTTCTGGCCGAGTCGTGCGCGTGTTGGGTCGCATCGCCTACGTCGGAAGCGCGGCGTGCCATCTCGTTTACCGTGGCTGCAATCTGGTGTGATGCAGATGCGGCCTGTTCAGTCTGGCTCTCGAGGTGACTGCTGTTGCTATCCAGGCGCTGCATGGCATCGCTCAAGTAGCCATGCAGGCGCGTAAGCTCGCGGTTGCCATCAAGTACCTGCCCGATGAGGGACGATATCCCACGCGTCATGCCGTTGGTGCCCTGGCCAAGCTGGTTGAATTCATCGCGCGGATTGCGGCCGACTTCCAGGTTGACGCGAAGGTCGCCGTTGGCAACGCGTGACAGCTGCTGGATCACGGTAGTGAGCTGCTTCATCAAACGGCTGGAGGCCTGGCCGATGGCGATGACAAGGAATGCCGCGATCACGATGAAGGCGATACCCAGGATCCAGTATGCCGACTGGCGCGTCTGCTCAGCCTGCGCAAGTGTCTCGGTGAGGATGCCGTTGCGCAGCGCCTGCTGCTGCACACTGACGAGGTCCGACAATTGCTGCCCCTGGGCTTCGAGTTGCTTTTCGTCAGCCACGATGTCGCTGATGATCGCGTCGACTCGATCGAAGTTGGCTGCATAGGTCTGGGTGTTCTCGCCGATCTGGCTGTCCATCCAGTCGAGCTCGATCAGCTTGTTGCGCAGGTCCGCAATGGCCTTGCGGGCCTTCTCGGCGTAGCGACCGTCCAGCGAGGTGAAGTAATCGCGCTGGTTTGAGAGCGCTGCTGCGATGAAGGGCTGGATAAGCGCGATGGAAATCGCTTCGAGCGGCGCCGCGATTTCAGCGGCGGTCTTGCGCTCACCCGATGACTGGTCCAGGCCGAAGCGCTGATTCAGGTCAAGCCATTCCGACTGGATTCTTGCGTTTTCCCTGACTGCAGCTTCAATGGCTTTCGCCCGGTTTTCGAGGTCGGCATTGCCGAACAGGCGGGCCTGGCTCACGAGCGCACCAGCCTGCTGCGGAAGACCATTGAGACGGTTGCGGTAGGCGTCGATCGTGGAGGCGTCGAGGTAGCCACGCATGGTCTCGGTTTTAAGCCATTCATTCAGCAACGTACTGGTAAGCCGGTCGTAGTCAGTCGCGCGCTGCTGCGCTTCCATGGCTGAACCGAGGTTCCTGTTTGCCCATAGCGCTGACACCGCCATAAGCCCGAGGCCCAGTAACGTTATGACGATCAACAGGCGGAATTTCTGCTTCCATGACAGGAACAACGACATGATGGCTCCTTGATATTTATATTTGTATGGGGGCGAACCCTACTGCTTGATCGGCAGATACACCAGAACCTTGAGGCGGAAATTCAGCCGCTGGTAGGTCAATATCAGCCGTTTGTCCCACGAGACTCTGCTGAATCCATTCGCCTACGCTCTGCCCTTCAGCGTCATGCGGAAACTAGGCAGCAGGGGCGGGTGCCAGCCTGGCATGCATGCTGCAGTTGGATGGCACACCATAAGCGGCGCATAGCGTCCTTCGAACCATCGAAGCCAGGTCAGATATGAACATCCGATTTCTCGAAACCTTCGTTTGGGTTGCCCGGCTCAAAAGTTTCAGGCTCACGGCGGAGAAGCTATTCAGCACCCAGGCATCCATCTCGAGTCGCATCGCTGCACTTGAAGAAGAGCTTGGCGCCAAGCTTTTCCTGCGCGATTCGAAAGGGGTGACCCTCACACCAGAGGGAACGCGCGTGCTCGAATATGCCGAGCACATGCTCGATACGATGCAGGCACTCAAGCGCTCGCTGAACGATACGAATGACGTTCAGGGGCGCATTCGTATTGGTGCGATGGATACCGTCATTCACACGTGGTTGAGTCCTTTCGTAGCGAAAATCATGGACCGCTACCCCTCGGTTGAGATCGAGCTGACAGCCGATACCGCTCGAAATCTGTGCGAACAACTCGACAAGGGTTATCTCGACGTCGTTTTCCAGACCGACATGTTGCGCCGCGATACCGTACGCAACCAGAACCTGGCGCGCTACGCCGTGCAATGGATCGTTCCGACCGGCTCGATCTATGACAGGCCTTACGGCTCGCTGGAAGCGATGGTGGGTGAACGCCTGATTACATTTTCGAAGAACTCCACGCCGCACCAGGACATCCTGAACCTGCTGCACACGGCCAATATCACCGCAGCGCGCGTAAGTTGCGTGAATTCGGTTGCGGCGATGACCCGGCTCATTCATGACAGCTTCGGTATCGGCGCATTGCCACCCGCACTGGTGCCGATCGATTTGGCACAGGGCGAGTTGCGCATCCTCGACGACGTACCGCCTCCGCCACCCATGGACATCGTTGCTACCTGGCGTACCGGTGTGGGGCTTGAGCTGAATGAGCAGATCGTCGCGCTCGCTCAGGACGTCCTCGAAACCTACGTCTTGGATGTCGCACCCGGCTTCATCGAGTTGACACCTTCAGCGAATCACATGGAGAGCCGCGCGCGAGCCTGAGCCGTTTTCGGGTCGCTTCATCGATTTAGCAATGGTGTGTCCACCTATCCATGCGCCCTTTATTCGTGCGCAGGTGTCTCTTCGTGCGCGCTTTCTGCACATAACCTTTTTTGATCATCAGCGCCGGTTTTTTCTAGTTGGACAGTACTGGCCAATGCTTCGAGACTCGGGACGACGCTGCCGCATTGCAACGATAAAAATCACACGGAGATTCCCATGAAGGCATTCACGTCCGGCTTCAAACTGACGGCTCTGGCCTGTCTACTTGGCCTGTCTTCGCTGCACGCCGTCGCAGCGGACCGTTGGAACATGACCGTCGAGCAACCTGATGGAAACTACCTCACCGAGACTGCCAAGACGTTCGCCAAGTCAGCGGCGGAAGCGTCCAACGGAGCCTTGGAAATTCGCGTTCATACCAATTCGGTCCTCTTCAAGCGGCCAGAGGTGAAGCGCGCGGTTCAGACCGGCCAGGTTCAGGTCGGCGAAATGCTCATGGCGACGCTGGGTAACGAAGACCCGATATTCGAGGTCGACAGCGTACCGTTTCTAGCGCGAAGCTTTCCGGAAGCGCAAAAGCTTTGGCTGGCCAGCAAGCCTGCAGTCGAAGCACGCCTGGCAAAGCAGGGTATTCGCCTGCTTTATGCCGTGCCATGGCCACCTCAGAGTGTATTTACCCAGGTGCCGATCAACAGCATGGCTGACTTCAAGGGTATGAAGTTCCGGGCCTATAGCCCGGCGACGTCGAGGATGGCCGAGCTGATGGGCGCAGTGCCGACGACCATCAACACCGGCGAGATCCCCCAGGCGTTCAGTACCGGGATGATTACGGGCATGTTGACGTCGCCTGCTACCGGCGTGGATACACAAGCGTGGGATTTCTCCAAGTACTACTACGACGTAAAGGCATTCATTCCGAAGAATTTCGTCATCGTCAACGAGCGGGCATTCAAGCGTCTGCCTGAGGCTGCCCAGAAAGCCGTACTCGACGCGGCCCAAAAGGCCGAAGCGTCGGGTTGGACCATGGCTCAGGAGAAGACAGCGGCGTTGGTGAAGACGCTGGGTGACAACGGCATGCAGATCAGCGAGACGTCGCCGGCGGACGTGGAGGAGGGCTTCAAGAAAATCGCCGATACCATGGCGCAGGATTGGCTCAGCAAGACAGGCCAGGACGGCAAGGCGATCATGGATGCCTTCCGTCAGTAAGCTGCCAGGTCCGCCGTTCTGGCGGACCTGTTCGTATCCACCCCTTGTGCTGGAGGTGCCATGAGCCCACTCAGACGCCTGTACGAATGCTGTGGTCTTCTATCTGGTCTATTCCTTGTCGCGATCTGCGTGATCATCTGCGCGCAGATCATCGCCCGTCTGTTGGGCACACTCATTCCGGCATCGGACGAGTTCGCCGCGTATGCGATGGCGGCATCGGGATTTCTCGGGCTGCCATTTGCCCTGCACCGCGGCGCTCATATCCGGGTGGGGATGCTTTTCAAGGCACTGCCAGCGAAGGGGTGCCACGCGATGGAAGTCCTCAGCACGCTGGTCGGTTTGCTTGTCGCAGCGTATCTGGCCTGGCACTGCACGCTGTTCGTGTTCGAGACCTACTCATTCAATGAAGTCTCGACCGGCATGCTGCCCATACCGCTCTGGATACCGCAAAGCTCAATGGTGGTCGGCACTGTTGTGCTCGTCGTGGCGATGACCGAACGACTCGTTACCGTTATGCGGGGCCGTCCCTTCGAGACCGTGTCCGACACTGCCATGAGCGAGTAAGCCGTCTTTCACTCAGCGACGTGATCGTCCCGACTCTGGAAAATCCATCGTGGAATACACCGTTATCGCATTAACCCTATTGGTCGTCCTGTTTGCACTGCTTGGCGGGGGCGTCTGGGTGGCCCTGTCCCTGTTGGGCGTTGGCATCGTGGGCATGGAGCTTTTCGGTGGTGCACCGGCAGGCTCGATACTCGCGACAACCAGCTGGACATCCAGCGCCAGCTGGACGCTCACGGCACTTCCGCTGTTCATCTGGATGGGCGAGATCCTCTACCGGACCCGGCTGTCCGAGGACATGTTCAAGGGGCTCGCCCCCTGGGTGAAGGGGCTGCCCGGCGGCCTGCTACACGTCAACGTGTTGGGCTGCGGCATCTTCGCCGCTGTCAGTGGATCGTCCGCGGCGACCGCCGCCACTATCGGAAGGATCTCGCTGCCGGAACTCAAGGCGCGCAAATACCCGGATGCCATTGCCATGGGGTCGCTGGCTGGCGCCGGTACGCTCGGGCTGCTGATTCCGCCTTCGATCATGATGATCGTGTACGGCGTCGCCGCGCAGGTATCGATTTCACGCCTGTTCATTGCCGGCATCGTGCCGGGGCTGCTGCTCTTGCTGCTGTTCTCGGGCTACCTGATGGTGTGGTCTTCCCGGAATAGGGCATCACTGCCGGTGGATGAAGAGCGGTTGTCATTCCGCGAAAAGCTTGCCCGGACGCGACTGCTGATCCCGGTCGTGCTCCTCATTATTGCCGTGATTGGATCGATCTATTCGGGCATTGCGACGGCGACCGAAGCCGCGGCCATGGGTGTCGTGGGCGCATTACTGATCGCGCTGGTATCCGGCTCGCTTTCAGGCAAGACGTTCATGGACAGCCTGCTGGGTGCTGTCTGCACAACGTGCATGATCTTTTTCATCCTGCTTGGCGCTACCTATTTGACGTCTGTCATGAGCTTCACCGGGCTGCCATCGGCGCTTGCCGACTGGATCATTGCGAAGCAGCTGTCACCGTATGTACTGCTGTTCGCCCTGACGGTGTTCTTCGTCGTGCTGGGATGCTTCCTGGACGGCATCTCCATCATTCTGCTGACCACTGCGGTCATCATGCCGGCCATCTCCGCCGCCGGTATTGATCTGCTTTGGTTCGGCATCTTCATCATCCTCGTTGTGGAGATGGCGCAGATCACGCCCCCGGTAGGGTTCAACCTGTTCGTGATCCAGAGCCTTACCGGCAGGGACCTTTGGTCGGTCGCCAAATACAGCTTCCCGTTCTTCCTGCTCATCGTGGCTGCCGCGGTCATCATTACGGTGTTCCCGCAGCTTGTCCTGGCCCTGCCTCAGGCTATGCTCAGTCGATAGCGCAACATTGCGGAACTGCGCCGGGCCTCTCGTATCAGAACAGAGGCCCGGCGTCGTTTTGGCAGCACGCGTGCGGCGTGAATCAATATGTCGCAGTAGCACAAGTAAGCATTGTCCATAAGCCGTTACGCTTGAACCCAGCACGTCTGGGTAGGCGGCTTTGCAATGCCGGCACTCGACCCGAGGCGTGAGCAGGAACCCCCCGAATAATGAAACGGAGCGAAACGATGGCGTTCTTCAGCGCGGCCAGCAAAGCCGATTTTCATCAACAATTGAAAGCGGCACTGGCGCAGCACGTAGGCGAGCAGACCCTCACCCAGATCGGGGTCTTCGCGGAGCAGTTCTTCGGCATCATCTCGCTGGATGAGTTGACCGAGCGACGGCTCTCGGACCTGGTAGGCAGCACGCTGTCCGCCTGGCGACTGCTGGAACGTTTCGATTCGATGCACGCGGAAGTGCGTGTCTACAATCCCGATTATGAAAAGCACGGCTGGCGCTCGACGCACAGTGTCGTCGAGGTGCTGCATGAGGACATGCCGTTCCTGGTCGACTCTGTCCGCATGGAGCTGAACCGTAACGGCTATTCGATTCACACGCTGCAGAACAGTGTGCTGAGTGTGCGCCGTGGGGCTGATGGTCGCTTGCAGGAAGTGCTTTCCAGAGGCACACAGGGGGAGGGCGTCACGCAGGAAGCCCTGATGTATCTGGAGATCGACCGGTGTGGTAGCGCGACGGAACTCAAATCACTCGAGAAAGCCGTGCTGCAAGTGCTGGCGGATGTCCGGCTGGCGGTTACCGACTTCCCTGCGATGCGGGAAAAAGTCGCCGAAGTGCTCGCCATTCTCGATACCACCGGGACCCACGCGGACTCTTCCGAGCGAGAAGAAATCAAGGTGTTCCTCCAGTGGTTACTCGATAACCACTTCACCTTCCTGGGCTATGAGGAGTTCACTGTCGCGGATGAAGCGGACGGTGGCCGAATGGTCTATGACGAGCATTCGCTTCTGGGGTTGTCCCGCAAGCTGCGGGTAGGCCTTGCCGCCGAAGATCTGCACATCGAGCCGGACGCGGTGAGCTATCTGCGTGAGCCGCGTCTGCTGTCCTTCGCCAAGGCTGCTGCGCCAAGCAGTGTGCACCGGCCAACGTATCCGGATTTTGTGTCCGTACGCGAAGTGGATAGCAACGGGCAGGTAACGCGCGAGCACCGCTTCATGGGCCTGTACACGTCGTCCATCTTCAATCAGAGCGTTCGTGAAATTCCGTACATCCGGCGCAAGGTGTTCGAGATCGAACAACGTGCCGGCTTCAGCAATTCGGCGCACCTTGGCAAGGAGTTGGGTCAGGTCCTGGAGGTGCTGCCGCGCGACGATCTATTCCAGACACCGGTCGACGAGCTGTTCAATACCGCTATCTCCATCGTGCAGATACAGGAGCGCAACAAACTGCGCCTGTTCCTGCGCAAGGACCCTTACGGCCGCTTCGCCTATTGCCTGGCGTATGTGCCGCGTGACGTTTATTCGACCGACATTCGCCTGAAGATCCAGCAGGTCCTGATGGATCGGCTGCAAGCCCGTGACTGCGAATTCTGGACCTACTTCTCCGAGTCCGTACTGGCGCGCGTCCAGTTCATTCTGCGCGTTGACCCTCGGAACAAGGTGTCGGTTGATGTTCAACGCCTGGAACGTGAAGTCATCGAAGCCTGCCGCAGCTGGGGAGACGAGTACGCGAGCCTGATGGTCGAAAACTTCGGTGAAGCTCAGGGCACGACGCTGCTTTCCGAGTTCGCCAAGGGTTTCCCGGCCGGTTACCGTGAGCGTTTTGCACCGCATTCGGCGGTCGTCGACATGCAGCACATCATGAGCCTGTCCGAGAACCGGCCGCTGGTGATGAGTTTCTACCAGCCGCTGAGCGCACAAGACCAGGGCCTGCATTGCAAGATCTATCATGCGGACACGCCACTTCCGCTCTCCGATGTGCTGCCGATTCTCGAGAATCTCGGATTGCGCGTGCTGGGTGAATTCCCGTATCGCCTACAGCATTCCAACGGACGGACCTACTGGATTCATGACTTCGCCTTCACCTATACCGAAGGCGTAGACATCGACATCCAGCAGCTCAATGACACGTTCCAGGACGCCTTCATCCATATCATCCAGGGGGACGCGGAAAATGATGCGTTCAACCGGCTGGTATTGACTGCGGGTCTGACGTGGCGCGAGGCAGCACTTTTGCGTGCGTACGCGCGCTACCTCAAGCAGATTCGGTTGGGCTTCGATCTGGGCTACATCGCAGCGGCGCTGAACAACCACACCGATATATCCCGCGAGCTGGTGAGGCTGTTCCGCACACGCTTCTATCTTGCGCGCAAGCTTTCGCCCGAAGATCTGGACGACAAGGTTGGCAAGCTCGAACAAGCCATTCTGGCGGCACTCGACAATGTTGCCGTCCTTAGCGAGGACCGCATCCTTCGACGCTACCTCGACCTCATCAAGGCAACCTTGCGGACGAACTTCTTTCAGTCCGAAGCCGGGCAGGGCAAGGACTACTTCAGCTTCAAGTTCAACCCTCGCGCCATTCCCGAGATTCCGCGCCCCACGCCAATGGCCGAGATCTTCGTGTACTCGCCGCGCTTTGAAGGCGTGCATCTGCGGTTTGGCAAAGTGGCCCGTGGCGGTTTGCGCTGGTCTGATCGCGAAGAAGACTATCGAACTGAAGTGCTGGGCCTTGTGAAGGCGCAACAGGTCAAGAACGCGGTTATCGTACCGGTCGGGGCGAAGGGTGGCTTCGTTCCACGTCGGTTGCCCGCCAACGGCACACGGGACGAGATTCAGGCCGAAGCCATCGCGTGCTACCGCATCTTCATTTCAGGCCTGCTGGACATCACCGATAACCTGAAGGAGGGCAATGTCGTTCCTCCGTCCAACGTGCTGCGCTACGACGAGGATGATCCATATCTTGTCGTCGCGGCTGACAAGGGCACGGCGACGTTCTCCGATATCGCCAATGGTATCGCGCAGGATTACGGTTTCTGGCTTGACGATGCATTCGCCTCTGGCGGATCGGCGGGCTACGACCACAAGGCCATGGGCATCACCGCCAAGGGCGCCTGGGTGTCGGTGCAACGCCACTTCCGTGAGCGTGGCATCGATGTCCAACGTGATCCGGTAACCGTACTCGGCATCGGTGATATGGCAGGCGATGTGTTCGGTAACGGCTTGCTGTGCTCCGAAAGCCTCCTGATGGTGGCGGCATTCAACCACCAGCACATTTTCGTCGATCCGAACCCGGATGCCGCACGAAGCTTCGCGGAGCGTGAGCGGCTGTTCCGCCTGCCACGCTCGTCATGGGCAGACTACGACAGCTCGCTGATCTCCCAGGGCGGCGGCATCTTCCTCCGAAGTGCCAAGAGCATCGCTATCAGCGAAGAGATGAAGGCACGCTTCGACATCACGGCGGATCGCCTTACCCCCACTGAACTGATCCATGCGCTGCTCAAGGCGCCGGTGGACTTGCTCTGGAATGGCGGCATCGGCACCTACGTGAAGTCCAGCCTCGAGTCGCATGCCGATGTCGGCGACAAGGCAAACGATGGCCTGCGGGTAAATGGTTCCGAACTGCGTGCCAAGGTCGTGGGCGAGGGTGGCAACCTTGGCATGAGCCAGTTGGGCCGTATCGAGTTCTGCCTGAACGGCGGTGCCTGTAATACGGACTTCATCGATAACGCGGGCGGCGTGGATTGCTCAGACCATGAGGTCAACATCAAGATCCTGCTGGGCGAAGTCGTCAGCGCGGGAGACATGACCGGCAAGCAGCGCAATCAGCTGCTGGCTGAGATGACCGATGACGTGAGTCAGTTGGTTCTCGCGAACAATTACAAGCAGACACAGGCGCTTTCGCTTGCCGAACGTCGCGCCAGGGCGCGCGTGGGCGAGTACCGCCGCCTAATGGCGGATCTGGAAAGCCGGGGCAAGTTGGACCGTGCACTCGAGTTTCTGCCGAGCGATGAGCAATTGGCGGCGCGTACGGCAGCGGACAAGGGGCTTACCCGCGCTGAGCTATCGGTTCTGATCTCGTACAGCAAGATCGATCTTCAGGAAGTGCTCATCAATTCGAACGTTCCGGATGATGAGTATCTAGCCCGCAACATGGAGCGAGCGTTCCCCGCACGGCTGGCGGAGATGTTCGGTGACTCCATGCGCCGGCATCGCCTGAAGCGTGAAATCGTCGCGACGCAGATTGCCAACGACCTGATCAACCACATGGGCATCACCTTCGTTCAGCGACTGACGGTGTCAACCGGCATGAGCGCTGCGCAGGTCGCAGCCGCTTATGTTGTCGTACGGGACGTATTCCACCTGCCACACTGGTTCCGCCAGATTGAATCGCTGGATTCGCAGGTGCCAGCTGAGCTTCAGCTGACGCTGATGGACGAGTTGATGCGCCTGGGTCGCCGCGCGACTCGCTGGTTCCTGCGCAATCGCCGTAACGAGTTGGATGCTGGACGTGACGCCGAGCATTTCGGTGGTCGTATCGCTGCGCTGGGCCTCAAGCTTAACGAACTGCTGGAAGGGCAGACTCGTGAGCACTGGGAAGCCCGTCATCAGACGTACGTCGATGCCGGTGTCCCTGAGCTGCTGGCACGGATGGTCGCGGGCACGTCGCATATCTACACGCTGTTGCCCATCATTGAAGTCGCGGATCAGACTCAGCAGGACCCTATCCAGGTTGCACGCGCGTATTTCAACGTAGGCGGTCAGCTTGAGCTTCCGTGGTACCTGCAGCAGATCACGAGCCTGCCAGTGGAAAACAATTGGCAAGCGCTCGCACGCGAAGCCTATCGGGATGATCTGGACATGCAGCAGCGCGCGATTACCGTGTCAGTGCTGCAAATGCCAGACGCTCCGCAGGAAATGGAAGCGCGTGTGGAGACCTGGCTGTCTCAGCGGGAATACCTCGTGGAGCGCTGGCGCACGTTGCTGTCCGAGCTGCACGCGGCGACGACCAGTGATTACGCCATGTTCGCGGTGGCCAGCCGGGAATTGACCGACCTGGCGCACAGTGGTCAGGGGACGTCTGTCTCCTGAGGGTAGACAAGGAAAACGCCGGCGTATGCCGGCGTTTTTTTTGGAGCCTATCTCCGTAGAACATCAGATGGGTAGAGGTCTCATCCTGAGATGCATCGGTCTCACAAGCCTTTGTCGAGTCCGTAGCCGCTGCTATCGGATTGCAGGCAATCGGAGCCTGACAGATGGACCTCGGCGCCCCCAAGTATCAAAACGCGTAGCTCACTGTCCCAACAATCGTTCTCCGGTTTCCAGTGAAACAATCGCCACGCGCAAGACATGTGGTGTAGTACGTTTCGTCCGCAAGGTTGGTGCCGGTCACGGTGAAATCCCAGTCGTTCAGTCGATAACCCACCATTGCGTCGTACAACATGGACGAGTCGGTCTTGATCGGTTCACTGTAGCTTGCGCCCACATATCGAGCGCCAGCGCCTATCCGAAATCCCGGCACGCCGGCGACCGAGAATCTGTAGAGGTTCCAGACAGATGCCATGTGCTGCGGTACGCCGTCGATACGGTTGCCTTGCTTGGCTGGCGTGTCCTTCAGAATTTCCGAGTCGAGATAGGTATACGTACCGATCACGTCCCAGGCATCGGTCATGGCGAACTGGGCCTCAAGCTCGAGTCCGCGCACGCGGGATTCGCCAATCTGCGTTTGGCTGATGGCCGTATCGGCGACCTGTCGGTTCTTTTCTCGCGAGTCGAAGATCGCAGCGGTATACAGGTCCTTGGTACCCGTGGGCTGATACTTGATCCCGGCTTCCCACTGTTTGCCTTCGAGTGGCTTGTAGGACTCCCGCGTGATCGCATTGAGGCCAATGATGGGCGCGAAGGACTCGCTGTAGCTGAGATAGGGCGCGACACCATTATCGAAGAGGTAGGTTAGCGCAATGCGTTTGGTGGTTTGGGCGTCTTCCTGGGTACGGGTGCTTTCGATCGAAGTGGTCGCCCAATCCCGACGCAGGCCCAAGGTCAGCAACCAGTGTTCATCGAACTTGATCTGGTCCTGAACATAGATCCCTTTCTGCGCAACGCGCTGCTGTGGTGAATCGGCCAGGCTGATGCCTGTAGCATCGAATGTCCCGTAGATCGGTGCATAAAGGTCCAGCGGTGTAGCTGCGCCACGCGCGCTTTTTTCATCGGTCACCACATGCTGGTAGTCCACCCCCAGCAGCAAACTGTGCTGGAAGGCGCCGTGGGCGAAGTCTGCCTGGGCCTGGTGATCCGCCGTCCATGTCGTCACCTCAGGCTTGGAGATGTAGTACGTGCGATTCACAGTACGATTGTCAGCACCAAGTACGGGCGGCCAGCCATAGATCGTCTGGTAGCTGACGTCGCTGTGATCCCATCGAAGGTTTTGGCGCAAGGTCCAGATGTCATCTGGTCGGTAGGTGATGAGCGATGTTACGGATTTGCGTTTCGTATCGTATTCGTCGAAGCCGGGTTCGCTGACGAAGCGATTGCTCGGAATGCGGCCGAACGGCGCCGAATAGAGCGTGCCTCGGTGGGGTAGAAACGACGATGTGGTACCGGATTCATCTTTCTGATAATCCGCCATGATTGTCCACTCGAAGTTATCGGTGGGTAGCCATGTGATGGACGGGGCGAGTAGCAGGCGATCGTCGTCCACATGATCCACCTGGGTCTGGCTTTCGCGCTTGACCGCGACCATGCGATAGAGCAGCGTGCCGTCATCATTTAGCGGGCCCGTGGTGTCGAGAGCAATTTGCCGCCGATCAAAGCTGCCATATTGCAGTTGCAGTTCGTTGTGTTGATCTGCCTGCGGACGTTTCGTGACGAGGTTCACCAAGCCGCCCACCGGACTTTGCCCATAGAGCATGGACGACGGACCCTTCAGCACTTCGATTCGCTCGAGTTGAAACGGGTCGGGACGCGTCGTCTTGTAGCTGCCGAATGTACGCCTTAGCCCGTCCTGGAAGATCCCGGGTGTGATTCCACGAACCTGCGCCGAGTCGCCACGGCTATCCTGGCCAAACGCTTCGCCTCGAACCCCCGACACGTAGCGCAGCGAATCCTGGACAGTGAGCGCACCCTGGTCCCGAATGCGTTGTGACGTTACGACAGAGACGGACTGCGGAATTTCGGTGATCGGTACATCGGTCTTGCTGCCGGTCGCAGATCGCGTGGCGACATAGCCATCGACCGGGCCGTTGGCCTGTTCCTGCACGCCTTCAGCACTGATCGTCTGAGGCGAAAGGTTGAGTGTGCCACCCGGTTCCTGCGCCAATGCAGCCGTGCAGACCAGGGACAGGGTGACTAAGGAAAAAGGGAAAGGCGCCTTGCTAACCATCGAATCAAATCCGATTTGGAATTATGGGGACGCCAATTTAAGTGATAAGGATTCGCATTACCATACGCAATTCTCAGGCAGGCTACTTTAACCTCATGTTCGTCGAGAATGCCGTGATGTCTATGCGGGGCGTAGCATCCAGGTTCGCATGGCCGAGTCGGACCTGGCCGTGTAGCTAGCGCGTGATAAGTGCGGCAGTACCCGCGCCACTGAACAGCAGCGCGCTGATACGGTTGAACCAGGTCTGGCCGCGTCCGGATTTCAAGTACCGCGCTGCCGCATGGGCACTGAAGCCGTAGAAGAGCTTGCAAGCAAGGTCGAGCGCCGCCCAGGTGACGATCATGGTAAGCAGCTGTGGCAGGAAGGGACTGTCAGGCGACAGAAACTGCGGCAAAAATGCAGCGAAGAACAGGATGTCCTTTGGATTGCTCGCGCCAAGGCCAAACGCCCGCCAGAACATCGAGCCGACACGCCGGGCAATCGGGGCACTGGGAACGTCCGACTGTTCGGCCGGACGAAGAGATTCTCGCCAGCTCTGCCAGGCAAGGTAGAACAGGTAGAGCCCGCCGACGACCTTGAGCACCATGAAGAGCTGTTCGGATGCCAGAAGCAGCGCCCCGAGCCCCAGCGCTGATGCGCTCAACAATCCCACCCCAGCCGTTACGCCGCCCAGGAAGGCAGGCCACGACCGCTTTACGCCATAGTTCAGGCTGTTGCTGATCATGAGCAGTGACAGCGGGCCGGGAATCAGGATAACGATGAGCGCCGCGCTCGCGAACAACAGCCAGGTTTCGAGGTTCATTGCGCTCTCACTGTGCCCAATCGGGTAAACGATTCAACTGCAAACGTACCGTCATTCGCTCAGCCGCGCCCAAAACCCTTCGGCGAAGGGGCTGAGGGCCGACCTGGGACGTACGAGCAGAATTTGTAAAGGCACATCATAGGCGGACTCAAACGCCCGGCACAGCCGCCCTTCGTTCATTTCCTGGTCAGCGAGGCTTGCTGGGAGCCAGGCAACGCCCTTGCTCTCCAACGCCATTGACATGAGAACGGCTGCAAGATGGCTGCTGAATGTCCGTTCCAGATGCGGGGGCTGTATTGCTGCAAGGCGCGCGTCAAGGATTCGGCCCAGCCCGGAGGCATGGGTATAGCCAAGGTAGGGAATGTTTCGTTGGGGTACCTGCCAGTCGCTCGCGCGAAGTGCCAACAGGCTATCTTCGCCGATGACCTTCGTATCGAAATGCGTGCTCGGGAGCGTTGGTACGACGTCAGGATGATGATGGCACAGGAGGAAATGGGCATCGCCATCCTGCAGCATCCGCTCGCACTCGGCCATGCTATCGGATTGCAGCCGGATAGCCTCGAGGGGCGCGCCGCGCTCCATCTTGCGTATCCAGCGCGGGAAAAATGTGAATGACAGCGAATGTGTCGCTGCGAACTTCAGTGTTCTGGCGGCTTGCCCCGCGATCTCGCGAGCCTCATCGCGAATCTGGTGAAGGCGGCGGGTCATGTCCTTTGCTGCGGCGGCCACATGCTGGCCGGCCTCGGTGGCGACCGCGCCCTGCGGTGTCCGATCGAACAGCGGGACACCCATCCATGCTTCAAGCGCTCGAATGCGTCGACTGAAGGCGGGTTGCGTCACGTGACGACGTTCTGCCGCGCGAGAAAAGCTCCCGTGCTCGGCAAGCGCGATGAGATCTTCCAGCCAGATCAATTCCATGGGTATGCCATCTGTGCATAGGGTGGCGCATTCTTGGCATTGGGCGCGCCGGGCCGGGCAGTCTAACGTGATGGCATCGAAAACAAGAGGCCATAGCCATGCGCATTGTCGACATTCGCGAGAAGACCGCATCCATCGCGTCCCCCATCGCCAACGCTTATATCGATTTCTCGAAAATGACGTGCTCCGTCGTCGCCGTCGTGACCGACGTTATCTGTGAGGGTAAACCCGTTATCGGCTACGGCTTCAACTCGAATGGGCGCTACGGACAAGGCGCCCTGATGCGTGACCGATTCCTGGATCGGTTGCTCGAAGCCGATCCAGAGACCCTGATCGACCACGAAAACGACAATCTGGATCCGTTTGCGATCTGGAAGACGTTGATGAAGAACGAGAAGCCTGGCGGTCACGGGGAACGCTCCGTAGCGGTCGGCACAATCGACATGGCGGTGTGGGACGCGGTGGCGAAGATTGCCGGCAAACCCTTGTACCGCCTGCTTGCCGATCGTTACCGCGGGGGGAAGGCGGACGAGAAAGTGTGGGTCTATGCGGCCGGCGGCTACTATTATCCCGGCAAGGATCACTCGAAACTGCAGGATGAGATGCGTGGCTATCTGGATCGTGGCTACGACGTCGTGAAGATGAAGATTGGTGCGGCGCCACTGCAGGAAGATCTGGCACGAATCGAGGCCGTCATTGACGTGGTTGGCAGTGGCAAGCGGCTTGCCGTGGATGCCAACGGGCGCTTTGACCTGGACACCGCTGTTGCCTACGCAGAGGCCATGAAGCCCTACGGCCTGTTTTGGTACGAGGAGGCTGGCGACCCGCTGGATTACGCGCTTCAAGCCGAACTTGCGAACCACTATGACCTGCCAATGGCAACCGGTGAAAATCTGTTCTCACACCAGGACGCGCGCAACCTGCTTCGCTATGGCGGCATGCGCCCTGACCGCGATTACCTGCAATTCGATTGCGCGCTTTCCTACGGGCTCGTCGAGTATCTGCGCACGCTTGAGGTGATGGAGGAGCTCGGCTGGTCGTCGCGCCGTGTTGTCCCGCACGGTGGGCATCAGATGTCTCTCAACATTGCGGCCGGCCTGCACCTGGGCGGCAACGAGTCTTATCCTGACGTCTTTCAACCGTTCGGTGGCTTCGCCGATGGTATCCGTGTCGAGAACGGATACGTAGGGCTGCCGGACATTCCTGGCGTAGGGTTCGAAGCGAAGTCCGCGTTGTACGCCGAGATGCGCACGCTCGCGGAATGAGTCGGCGAGCCTGGGCTCGATAGAGATACCTGGCGCCATGGCCCGCTCGCTACGTGTAGTAGCATGCGGGCTCTTCCTTGTATGAGCTGCTGCAATGACGGTCGTGAATTTCCTGCTTGATGTTTTGCTGGGCGTCGTACTGGGAACTACAGGCGGGTTGTTCGGCATCGGCGGAGGTTTGATCGCCATTCCCATCCTCGGTTTGGTCTTCGGGCTCGACCAGCAGATGGCCCAGGGCACGGCGCTGGTCATGGTTGTCCCAAACGTCGTACTTGCAGTCTGGCGCTATAACCAGCACAACCGGATCGACCCGAGGAATGCCGCAGCGTTGGCTGTGCCCGGCTGCATCTGCGCCTACATCGGATCCCAATGGGCCGTTGAACTTCCCGCCGACCTCATGCGACAAGGTTTTGCCGGCTTCCTGCTCGCGCTTGCCCTCTACATGATCTACCGGCTGTTGAGTGGCCGTGTGACAGGCAGCACCCAGCTTCGACATGGACTGCCTGCGCTGATGGTACTGGGTGCAGTGGCCGGCATCATGGGTGGCCTGATGGCCGTCGGCAGTGCGGTCGTGGCAACACCTGGCCTTACGGGCCTGTTCGGTGCTTCCCAGGTTGTCGCGCAGGGACTTTCGCTGGCTCTCGCATTGCCCAGCACGTGCGTCACACTGGTGGTCTACGCCTGGCATGGCCAGGTGGATTGGTCGCTGGGTGTGCCCCTTGCGCTTGGTGGGTTGTTGAGCATCAGTTGGGGGGTCAAGCTTGCACACACACTACCAGAGCGACTGCTGCGTGGACTGTTTGCGGGCTTCCTGATGATTTGCGCCATCGCACTCTACGTTCAGGTCGCGTGAATTTCGCTAGAGGCGGAACCCGTCGACGATATGCCCGGCCAGACACTCGGTGACTGCGTTCTGTCGGCCTGGCGCACGTACCAGCATGATTTTCGCCATCTGCATCTCGGGCAATCCATCAGCGTCGCCGAGAATCCGCATGTCCGAAGGGATAAGGCTTTCCAGCTGAGCCGTAACGGCAAGCCCGGCCTGCGTGACAGCGAACAGGGCTGCAAGGCACGGACTCGTATAGGGGATGCGATAGGGGCGCCCAATGCGATCCAGTGCCTCACAGGCCCACTTTCGACCAAAGCAGTCCGAATTGAACATTGCGAGCGGAATCGTTGAATGCTCATGCGGCGCGAAACCTGCCGCTTCGGCCCAGACCATCCGCTCCTGACGGAGCATCTGGCCGATCTCCATGCCTGGCTCGCGCGTCACGATTGTCAGGTCCAGGTCTCGGCGCTGCAGAAGCTGCACCGTCGACTCGCAGTGCAATTCCACCTGGACAAGCGGGAAGGCAGCGGCAAACTGAGACAGGATTCCTGGCATGAAGCGCATCACATAGTCATCCGGCGTGCCAATACGCACGACGCCCCGCATATCCGGCGCGCGGAAAGAATTGATGACTTCGCCCTGCAGTTTGAGAATGCGACGTGCGTAGTCCAACAGGATCTCACCGTCCGCCGTCAGGCTAAGCTGCCGACCCTCACGGCGGAAGACCGGTCGCTGCACCACGTCCTCCTCAAGCCGCTTGATCTGCATACTGACCGCTGATTGGGTCTTGCTCACGACTTCAGCTGCTCGGGTAAATCCTCCGGTATCAACAATGGCAACGAATGTACGGAGCAAATCGCTGTCGAGGGAGGGATAACTCGCCATGCATCAATCTCCTGAATGCAATTCATAATAAAGATTCGTTGGATTGATCCTAGCGCCAGCTGCAACATCACGCCATACCCGATCAGGAGGTGGCGTCATGAAAGCGAAACCAATGTACGTAGTGAGCGACTACGCGTCTGGGGCTTGCGATGCGTCATCGCTACCTGTGCGCATAATCAAGCGGATCGCGCGCTGGCGCGCACTGGCCCGGCAACGTCGAGCTCTCGCCTCGTTGGGCGAAGAAGCACTTAAAGACCTGGGTTTGACGCGTGCCGAGCAGGAAACTGAATGGAAGAGGCCGTTTTGGGACGACCCGTTCTGCCGCTGATGTGTTTTAGTGCAGTGCGGGGAAATCCAGTGGTGGGAAAAGGAACGTTGCAATGAGCACGCGCAGCCAGTCGGACGCACTGTCAATTGGGATGATGTTTGGCCTGTGTGCCATTTGGGGGCTTCAGCAGGTTGCCATCAAGTGGGCCGCTGCTGACGTTGCTCCGGTCATGCAGGCCGGGCTGCGCTCGGGCTTGTCAGCAATCCTCGTGGCACTCTTGATCACCGTTACCCGCGAGTGGCGCCACCTGAATGCCCGTACCTGGCGTCCCGGTTTGGCTGCGGGCGCCTTGTTCTGCCTGGAGTTCTTCTGCATCGCGCTGGGGCTTCAGTACACGACAGCAGGTCATATGGTGGTGTTTCTCTACACCGCCCCCATCTTTGTCGCACTCGGACTGCACATGCTTCAGCCTTCCGAGCGGCTCAAGCCGCTACAGTGGCTGGGTGTCGGCGTGTGCTTCCTTGGTATCGCAGTCGCATTCGGTGGCAGTATCGATACGGACGCGATCGACGGCCGAATGCTGATCGGCGATGCCCTCGGCGTATTAGCAGGACTTTTCTGGGGGCTGACCACCATCACGGTACGCGTCACCTCACTGTCAGAAACGCCACCTGCCGTCACGCTTCTCTATCAGCTTGGGTTTGCGTTCGGAGGTCTTCTGCTCATTGCGTGGGGCGTCGGGCAGATCACCCATGTGAATTTCACCGCGACGGCGTTGACGAGCATCGCCTTCCAGGGCGTTGTTGTGTCATTCATGAGCTTTTTGTTGTGGTTCTGGCTCCTTCGACGGTACCGGGCCAGCGATCTTTCGATCCTTTCTTTCATGGCGCCCATGTACGGCGTCGCCTTCGGCGTATGGCTGCTGGACGAACCACTGGAACCCGGCTTCGTCCTGGGTGCCCTGATGGTACTTTCCGGCATCATGCTTGTAAGCGCCGAGGCGCGCGTCAGGCGCTGGTTATCAGCGTAGGAAATGCATGCCAGTCATCGAAATGACGAACCTGCAGGCCCGTCGACTGGCTCTCGCGGCACAGGGCTTTGGCCGCTCGCTGGATGCTGTCAGCCCCACACGGCTCCGGTCAGGGCTCGATCGCCTGGCGGTATTGCAGATCGACTCTGTCAATGCGTTGGTACGCTCGCACTACCTGCCGCTGTACGCGCGCTTTGGACCTTACTGCCGGCGCGACCTCGACCGCCTGGCCTGGGGGCCGGCACGTCATCGACATGCATTTGAATACTGGGGGCACGAGGCGTCGCTGTTGCCGCTGGATCTACACCCACTGCTGCGCTGGCGAATGGCGCGTGCGCGTCAGGGGCACGGGATATACCGAATGCTGGCGCGCTTCGGGCAGGAGCGGCAGGACGTCATTAGGCGGGTATGGGATGCCGTACGGGCCAGTGGCCCGATAGCAGCCGCGGATATCACCGTACGAACCGAGCGCGCAGGTCCCTGGTGGGACTGGAGTGAGGAGAAGCTGGCGCTGGAATGGCTATTCGCTGCAGGTGAGGTTGCTGTCGCCGATCGGCGTGGATTCGAGCGTCGATATGATCTGACAGAGCGGGTCATGCCCCCGTCCATATTGAATACGAAAACGCCTATCGAGCGAGACGCCCAGCGTGCGCTTGTTGCACGCTCGGCAAGCGCGCTTGGCGTCGCAACTGCACGCGACCTGCAAGACTATTTCAGGCTGGATTCAGCGGACACGAAGGCGTGTCTGGCAGAGCTGGTGGAGGAGGGCACGCTCGTACCCATCAAGGTTCAGGGATGGGAGTCGCCCGCCTACTGTTTCGGACAGCCAGCGGCGCGCCGGCGTGTTCAGGCAAGCGCACTGCTGTCACCTTTCGACTCGCTCATCTGGCATCGTCCGCGTACCGAACGACTTTTCGGTTTTCGCTACCGCCTGGAGTTCTATACACCGGTGCACAAGCGCCAATACGGCTACTACGTCATGCCATTTCTCCACAATGACCGGCTGCTGGGGCGGGTCGATCTTCGCGCCAATCGAGCGAGTGGGGCGCTTTCGATATGCGCGCTGCACGAGGAGCAGGGAGGCTTTGATGAAGCAGCGCTCGACGCGCTCCATGGTGAGCTGAGCAGACTGGCCTGCTGGCTGGGGCTGGATGGGTTGGACCTTGCATGTGCCAGTCGTTTTGCGGAACGGTTACGCACGCGGCTATCGCGCGGGTAACATGGCGCCCACACAACGGGGGCGCACATGGAACACGAAGAGCGGGTATTGGCTGAAGTCACGGACGCGTACGGCATCATCCGCGTACTCGAAGTGGGGCCCTACCGCTTCCTTGAGTTCGGTGAGGCAATCGAACAGAGCTGTACGTTCGTTGGTGATCCCGCCTGGCTCGAATACGACTACACCCGAGCAATGCTGATTGGCGCGTTGTGCCATGAGGCGCCTGAAACGGCATTGTTTCTGGGCCTTGGCGGCGGCAACCTAACCCAGGCATGCCTGCGCTTCCTCCCGGTTGAGGACGTTGAAGTCATCGAACTTCGTCCCGACGTGCCTCGCCTGGCCATGGAGTTTCTCGGTCTGTCGGACGACCCGAGGCTGACCATTCGCATCGGCGATGCCGTCGAACTGCTGGACAGCGCCGAAACGGCAGACCTGATTTTTGTGGACCTTTATACGGATACCGGGCCGGCAGTCGGTCACCTTGCCTGGAATTTCCTGCTGACCTGCCAGGAAAAGCTCAATCCAGGCGGATGGCTCATCATCAACCAGTGGGCAAACGATGAAGGCAAACCTATGGGCGCGCCACTGCTGCGCGGTCTCTACCATCGTCATTACTGGGAGTGCCCCGTAAAGGAAGGCAACGTCGTGCTGATCATCCCCGCCGAACTCGATCAGCCGTTGGACCGTGAAGGGCTGGAAAAGCGCTGTGTGGCGTTGGAGCCGACGCTTGGGTACGCGCTGACGCCTTTGCTCGATGCATTGCGGACGGCAAGCTGACCGCTCGGTAAGACAATTCGTCGGCGCTGAACCGATACACCTTACAGCGCGGCCAAAATCAGGTATAGTGCCCGCCCGTTCGAGATACCGACCGGGCGTAGCGCAGCTACGCGCACATCGAACCCCGTGTTCGACTCCGGTTCGCCCCCGCGAACCATCTTCACATCCACACTTTCGCAAATCCCCGCCGACCAGGCTGCCAGGGCGACCTTATAGGTCCTTCATGGCACGCGCAGCCTTGGACATGGGTCTTTGCGGATGCACATGAGGCAGACCCATGACCCAGGAAACCGGCGGCTTCGCCGCACTCGGTATTCACCCCAGCGTTTTGACCGCAATTACGGCGGTTGGCTACGAAGAGCCTTCCCCCATTCAGTCACAAGCGATTCCGCAAATCCTTGCCGGGCACGACATGATCGGCCAGGCACAGACCGGAACGGGCAAGACTGCAGCCTTCGCGCTGCCAATCCTGTCGCTGATCGATCCCGCGCGTCGCGAGCCGCAAGCATTGATCCTGGCGCCAACCCGTGAGCTCGCGCTCCAGGTGGCCACCGCATTCGAAACATACTCCACCCAGTTGCCTGGCCTTAAGGTCGTGGCTGTTTACGGCGGCGCGCCCATGGGCCCGCAGCTGAAAGCACTGCGCCAAGGTGCCCAGGTCATCGTCGCGACGCCCGGCCGTCTCTGTGACCACCTGCGCCGTGATGAGAACATGCTGAACACCGTCCGCCATCTCGTCCTCGACGAAGCGGATGAGATGCTCAAGCTGGGCTTCATGGACGACCTGGAAGTCATTTTCCAGGCGCTCCCGGAATCCCGTCAGAGTGTCTTGTTCTCGGCAACCCTTCCTGCCTCGATCCGTGCAATTGCCGAGAAGCACTTGCGTGAGCCGAAGCACATCAAGATTGCTACCAAGACCCAGACCGTTGCGCGTATCGAGCAGGCGTACCTGATGGTCCACGCGGACCAGAAGACAGCCGCCGTTCTGCGTCTGTTGGAAGTCGAAGAGTTCGATGCGCTGATAGCATTCGTACGTACCAAGCAGGCCACGTTGGACCTTGCAACTGCGCTGGAAGCCAAGGGCTACAAGGCCGCGGCACTCAATGGCGACATCGCCCAGAACCAGCGCGAGCGCGTCATTGAGTTCCTCAAGGACGGCCGTCTGGACATCGTGGTCGCTACTGACGTTGCTGCACGTGGTATCGACGTTCCGCGTATCACTCACGTGTTCAACGTGGACATGCCGTACGACCCGGAATCCTACGTACACCGGATTGGCCGGACAGGCCGTGCAGGCCGTGATGGCCGTGCACTGCTGCTCGCGACTCCGCGTGAGCGTCGCATGCTCCAGGTCATCGAGCGTGTTACTGGCCAGAAGGTCACCGAGGTCAAGCTACCTGATTCGAGTCAGGTGCTCGAAGCGCGCATCAAGCGGTTGACCAACGGTCTCGCGCCGTTGGTATCGTCCGCGGAAGCCAGCCATGGTGAGCTTCTGGATCGACTGACTACGTCGTTGGGATGCGATCTGCATGCGCTGGCAGCGGCGCTGCTGGTCAAGTCCACGAACGGCCAGGCGCTCAATCTCGGTGATATTGAACGCGAGCAACCGCTGGTTCCGAACTCGGGTCCGCAGCGTGAGCGTCGTGATCGTGAAGGTGGCGATTACGAACGTCGCGAGCGTCGCGCTCCCGCACCATTGGCGGAAGGTCGCGTTCGCTGCCGTACCGCCTTGGGAACTCGGGACGGTATTGCCGCGAAGAACCTGCTTGGTGCGATCCTCAACGAGGGCGGTCTGGCGCGTGATGCGATCGGTCGTATCCAGATCCGCGAGACATTCAGCCTCGTCGAATTGCCAGAGGACGGCCTCGACCGTCTGCTCGGCAAGCTGAAGGATACGCGCGTGGCCGGCAAGGCCCTGAAGCTTCGCCGTTATCGCGAAGACTGATCCATCTGGATCTGGGAAACCCCGCTCGGCTTGCGCCGACGGGTTTTTTTTTCGCCTATGTTTTTTTCGGTTTGTCGAAGTGTCGCCTCGTAGCGTGGCCCTGTCGGCACGGCAAAGGGGCTGGAGAACGAAGATGAAGACACTGACTGCCCTTTTTGCATCCGCGGCTCTGGTAATCTCGGCAGGTGCTGCCCAAGCGCGCGACCTTGGACCGGATGAGGCTCTCAAACTGCGCGACGCGGGGACCATTCAGTCGTTCGAGAAACTCAACGAAATTGCGCTGAAGGCGCACCCCGGCGCAACGATCAAGGGAACTGAACTGGAAGAAGAATACGGTCGGTATGTCTATGAGGTGGAGCTGCACGATGCCAAGAAGGTGGAGTGGGATCTGGCCATAGACGCAAAAACCGGTGAAATATTGAAGAACCACCAGGATGACTGATGCGTAACGCGCACTATCTGGCCGGTTTCAGCCTCGTGATCGCACTGCTCGGCTCATTGCCGAGCAGTGCGCACGATATCGATCAGGACGAGGCGTTGAAGCTGCGAGAGGGAGGCTTGATCCTGCCGCTTGAGTCGTTGCTCGAGAAAGCGTTGTCTCGATATCCCGGGGCACGCTTGCTTGAAGCGGAGCTGGAGTTTGATGACGGGATCTATATGTATGAGGTCGAGTTGTTGACCCGTGACGGCGTAGCACGGGAAATCGAGCTCGATGCCGCCACCGGACAGATCCTGAAGGACGAGGAAGACTGATGCGGCTGCTGCTGGTAGAGGATAACGTGGCGCTCGCGGAGGAATTGCAGGAACGCCTTACGCGGCAGGGATACGCAGTCGATTGGCTCGCCGACGGTCGTGATGCTGCCTACCAGGGGGCGGTCGACCCTTACGATCTGATTGTGCTGGACCTTGGCCTGCCAGGCCGTCCCGGTCTTGAGGTACTTGCGGAATGGCGTAGCCTGAATGTCCACACGCCGGTGCTGATTCTGACCGCACGTGGTTCCTGGAGCGAAAGGGTAGAGGGTCTCAAAGCAGGTGCGGATGACTATCTAACCAAACCCTTCCACCCCGAAGAATTGGATCTGCGTATACACGGGCTGCTGCGGCGCTCGAAGGGCCTTGCCAATCAGCCGAGGCTGATCGCGTGTGGCATCGATCTGGATGAAGCGCGACAGTGCGTGGCGCGTCCGGAGGGCGAGATTGAACTGACAGCTGCAGAATTTCGGCTCCTGCGCTATTTCATGCTGCATCCTGGTCAGCTACTGTCGAAGAGCCATTTGGCAGAGCACCTCTACGATGGGGAATCCGAGCGCGATTCCAATGTTATTGAGGTCCATGTCAATCACCTCAGACGCAAGCTCGGGCGATGTGTAATCGAAACTCGCCGTGGCCAGGGCTATCGATTCGCCGGGGTCGAGGCGGTTACGTGAACTCAATTCAGCGGCGGCTCGGCATTGGGCTGTTTGTCACAGCGCTGGTCGTGGGCCTTGCGTTTTTGCAAGTAACGCTTTTGCTATTCGAAAACGGTTTGAGGTCATACCTGCGCACAAGCCTTGTTGCCGAAACCGAAGGGCTGCTGATTGCCCTTGTTCGCGGGCCGGATGGGCTGGAACTGGACACGCAAAGAATCAATCCGGCGTATGAACGACCGTATTCAGGGCGCTACTTCTTTATTGAGCTTGGTGAGCATCGGTGGCGTTCGCGCTCTCTCTGGGACAGTAACGTGACTACGCCGGCGGCGGGCGGAATACAGACGGATCTGGTTCCTGGGCCAGATGGGCAACAGCTTCTGATGTACCAGGCAAGCTACAAGCGTTTCGGTCAGGCCGTTTCCATTACCGTAGCGCAGGACTACACCCCTGTTCTCGGTGTCTTCCAGCGAGTTCGCCTCATTGGGCTGGTGGTAGGCGTTCTCGCCCTGCTGTTGCTGCTCGTCATGCAGCGCGTGGCAGTGAAGCGGGGCTTACAACCTTTGGAGGCAGTCCGACGGCAGATTATCGACCTCCGTAAGGGGCGCCGAACGGAGTTGGATACCAACGTCCCGGAGGAGCTGGAACCGTTCGTGGATCAGGTCAATCGCCTTCTGGTCCATACCGAGGAGCGGCTGCGACGATCGCGCCTTGCGATAGGGGACATGGGACACGCGCTCAAGACGCCGCTCGCCGTGATGAGCAGCTTGGCCAAGCGAGATGAGCTCCACGCCCACCCTGCAATCCAGGCCCGAATGATCGAGCAGATCGAGCAGATCCAGACACGGCTGGGCCGCGATCTCGGTCGCGCCAGATTAGCAGGAGAAGCGCTGCCCCAAACCTACTTCAAGGCGGCCGAAGAGCTTCCTGCGCTGATCCAGACATTGCACTTGGTCCATCCGAGGGGCCTTTCGATAACGTGGGATGCGCCGCCCGGTCTGCAGCTTCCGTGGGATCGAGAAGACATGCTCGAAATGATCGGCAACCTGCTCGACAACGCCTGCAAGTGGGCACATGACCGTGTTGCACTGACGATCGAGCTGCGAACGTCAGGCGAGTATCAGCTCTGCGTCGACGACGACGGGCCTGGCGTCGACGAGATGTCGCGCCCGCAGATCCTGGCCCGGGGGACGCGGCTCGATGAGCAGACGGCGGGGCATGGCCTCGGCCTTGGCATTGTCAGCGACATCGTTGAAAACGTAGCGGGCACGCTGACACTGGAGGACAGCCCTCTTGGCGGTCTGAGCGTTCGGATCGTGCTGCCGCCGTCATCGCTGGCCGCCCGGCCAATGGAGTCATCACGGTAACGCAGCCCTTGGCTGTCATGTAAACGGGCTCGGAGACATATCCGGCCATTAGCCGCCGTTACCGTTTGTCCGGGTGCTAGCCGCGCCGCAATGTTTTTCGTTGGTTTGCCTATGGAGGAAATGCAGCTTTTGCCGATACCCCAAGCATCAATCCCATCCTGAGCATGCCCCTGATGCGACTCACTCTTAAAACCAAAGTCATTCTGCTTGCGCTGGTGCCGTTACTCGTCGTCGTTACGCTATTCGCGGCTGTTTCCGTCAGCATGTTGCGCAGCCTGATGGAGGACGAAATTGCTCAGAATCGTCAACGATTGCTCGATGAAAGCCGGGCGCAACTCGAGCATTACGTGCAGATCGCCGTCGGAAGCATTCAGACGCTCTACGACCAGTCGGCTCAGGGCGATATGGACAGCCGAGCTCAGGCCATCGCGCAATTATCGCGTGTGAAATACGCGAAGGATGGCTACATCTTCGGTTACGACTCGGAAGTCGTCCGCCTTTTCCGAGGCGATAGCCCAACTGATGTCGGCAAGAGCTTCAAGGGCCGAAAGGATGCCAACGGCGTGCTGCTTAACGAAGAGTTGGTGAACGCTGCAAAGAACGGCTCGCATTATGTCGAGTATTCCTCGCCGTTGCCCGGCAATGACGCCGTGCAAGTGCCGAAGATGTCGTACACCACGTACCTTCCGAAGTGGGATCTGGTCGTAGGAACCGCGATCAACCTCGACGGTATCGAAGCGAAGTTGGCACAGACCCGAGCCGAACTTGAGGAGAGCATCGATGAGATCCTGTATGTAATCTTCGCCATTGCGCTGGTCTCGGTTGTCCTGCTCGGTGTCATTGGTGTTGTGCTCGCCAACTCGATCGTTCGGCCGCTGGCGGTCGTCAGGGCTAATCTGGATGACATTGCAGCGGGTGAGGGCGATCTGACGCGTCGCCTTTCGGTTAACAGCCAGGATGAACTGGGACAGCTTGCGTCTTCCTTCAACCGGTTCGCTGACAAGATTCACGGTCTCGTCCGTCAGGTCGTTGAGATTACTGAACAGCTCTCGGGCCTTGTGGTTGAAGTATCGGCGCAGGCGCAACGTTCCGAGCAGGCCATGGAGCGGCAGCGCCACGAAACCGACCAGGTCGCGACTGCAATCAACGAGATGTCGGCTGCGGCGCAGGAAGTCGCCCATAGTGCTCAGAACGCCGCAGAGGCTGCACAGGAAACCGATAGCGAAGGACAGGCCGCCAAGCGGGTGGTGGATGCCAGTATTGCCCGAATCCATGCGCTCGCTGGGGACATTCGAGACAGCGGTGTGTCACTCGACACCTTGCAGCAGGACGTGCAGTCCATCGTCAGCGTATTGGATGTCATCCGCTCTATCGCAGAGCAAACGAACCTTCTTGCGCTCAATGCGGCTATCGAGGCCGCACGTGCCGGCGAAGCTGGCCGCGGATTCGCCGTGGTGGCGGATGAGGTGCGCGCGCTCGCCAGTCGAACGCAACAGAGCACCCAGGAGATCCAGGGAATGATCGATCGGCTGCAGTCAGGTACACGTCATGCGGTCGAGGCGATGCGCCGTTCCGGTGAAGCAGGCGAGGCGACGAGCAGCCAGGCCAATCAGGCTGGGCAATCACTCGACGCCATCGCGCGACTCATCGCAACCATCAACGCGATGAATGCTCAAATCGCAAGTGCTGCGGAAGAGCAAACCGCTGTGGCCGAAGAGATCAATCGCAGCGTTCACCAGATTGCCGTCGCGGTCGACAGCGTAGCGGACGAAACGCAGCAGGGGGCCCAGACAACGCGTGAGCTCAGTGCCCTCGGTACACGACTGCGCACCCTTGTAGGGCAATTCCGTATCTGATCGCTGTCCGCACGAGGCCTGCCGACGTTGGCAGGCCTTCACCTCTCTGCATCCTGCTCTCTGGTGGCCAACCCGATTTTTTCCTGCCTGCAGCACTCCATGCGCTTCACAGTGCCTAAACGCGTAGATGCCAAGGGACCTCGGGTTCACGTCTTGGCATAGAGGGGTTGGCGTCGCCGCTACCCTGGCCTTTAATCGCGAAGCCATTCCTCACCAGCGCTAGCTTGCATGGAGCGACATGATCAATTCGAAGTTGGAAGACAAGGTCTTTCTGGGCCTTATTCTGGTAGTAACGATTGCGTTCGGCTGGATCTTGATGCCGTTCTACGGCGCCGTGTTTTGGGCGGTGGTACTGGCCATCATCTTCATGCCGCTGCAGCGACGGCTCCTCAAGTCGATGAGCAAACGGCAAACGTTGTCCGCGTTCATCACAACGATGGTGGCCTTGTTGGTCGCGGTGCTTCCCGTAATCTTCATCACGGGGTTGCTGGTACAGGAAGGTGCCAGTCTCTATAGCCGCATCGAAGGTGGTGAGTTCGATGTCGCCAGCTACGTCGCCCGGTTTCGCGACGCCATGCCTCCGTTCATCCAGGCCCAGATGGACCGATTTGGTATCGCAGATCCTGCCGGCCTGCGTGACAGCTTGTCTGGTTATGCCAAGCAGGCGAGCCAGTATCTTGCGACCAAGGCATTCAGCTTCGGTCAGGGTACATTCGAGTTCCTGATCGGCTTTGGCGTCATGTTGTACCTGTTGTTCTTCTTCATTCGCGATGGGTCGCAGTTGGTCTATCGCATTCGCCGGGCCATCCCACTGGGCGATGCGCAAAAGCGCCGTCTGTTTAGCAAATTCACCCGTGTAGTCCGCGCCACTGTGAAGGGCAACATCGTCGTGGCTGTCACACAGGGCGCCCTGGGCGGCATCATCTTCTGGCTGATGGATATTCCGAGCGCGTTGCTCTGGGCTGTTCTGATGGCCTTTTTGTCGCTGCTTCCTGCTGTCGGCGCAGGGCTTATCTGGGGGCCAGTGGCACTCTATTTCATGTTCACCGGTGCGCTGGTGCAAGGGATCATTCTGACGGCCTACGGCGTCGTGGTCATTGGCCTTGTAGATAACATCCTTCGTCCTATCCTGGTCGGTAAAGACACCAAGATGCCGGACTACGTCATCCTGATTTCAACATTGGGTGGGCTGTCGCTCTTCGGTCTGAACGGCTTCGTGATCGGCCCGCTGATTGCCGCGCTATTCATCTCGTCCTGGGCCATGTTCAGCAAACCAATGAGCGAGGGCGGGGCGCGGGTCTATGTCGACGGCCCATCGCAGACGACCAAGCGTGACCGAGAGCAGAATTCGTCAGAGTAGGGCAGGACTGAAGCGAGAGGGGAGAAAGGCGTGGTCTTAGGCGGATGTGAGACCGGGCCGCTGCGAAGGACCGACGCCCCGGGCGGGCGTCGGTCAAGGGGATCAACCCAGGCCGGCGTTCTGAACGATCGCCAGTAAAGGCTGAGGGTACACGCCTAGTACGAAGGCCAATGCAGACACGGCGAGCAGCATGACGCCGCCTGCACGCGCGCCCCAATTGGCTGGCGCATCCTGACGGCTCATGTTCGGCTCGACGAGATACAGGGTCACCATCACGCGCAGGTAGTAGTAGAGGCTGATCGCGCTTCCCACCACGACGGATCCCACCAGCAGCCATTGCTGCGCTTCCACGCCGGCAGCCAGGATATAAAACTTGCCGATGAAACCTGCGGTGAGCGGAATACCTGCCAGAGACAGCATCATGACTGTCAATACCGCGGTCAGGTACGGACGCCGCCAGAAAAGTCCGCGATACTGGTACAGGCCATCAGCGTCACGGCCCTGGAACGGTGTCGACATCAGCGTTACGACGCCGAACGCACCCAGGCTGGTCAGCATGTACGTCAGCAGGTACACACCGATTGCTTCAACGGCCAGACCCTGGCTCGCTACAAGCGCCACGAGGATGTAGCCGAAGTGCGCAATGGAGGAGTAGCCCAGCAGACGCTTGAGGTTACTCTGCATCAGTGCGAGCAGGTTGCCGACCAGAATCGAAGCCACCGCGATGACCGTCAGCACGCCGTTCATCCATCCACCATCAGTGGCCGGTGCCAGTTCGTACAGACGCAACAACACGGCGAACACGGCAACCTTGCTGGCCGAGGCGAGGAACGCGGCAACCGGAGCAGGCGCGCCCTGGTATACGTCCGGGGTCCAGAGGTGGAAGGGTACCAGCGAGAGTTTGAACGCAAGGCCGATCAGCATCATGGTGATACCGGCCTGAACCAGAAGGTTCTCGCCCATCGTCGCAAGACTGGTACCGAGGCCGCTGAAACTCATCGTGCCCGCATCGGCGTACAGCAAGGCCATACCGAACAGCAGGAACGCACTACCAGCTGCGGAGAGGACCATGTATTTGATGCCGGCTTCGAGAGAGTGGCGATTGAAGAACGCGTACGCCACCATCCCGTAGGTTGGCACCGACAGCAGCTCCAGGCCGATGAATAGCCCGGCAAGGTGCTGAGCACTCACAAGCACCAGGCCACCAGCGCATGCCAGTAGCAGCAGCAGATACATTTCTTCGCGGTTGCCGGGGTACCCGGTCTTTTCGCCGCGGGCTTCACCCAGGTAAGCGTGCATCAGGGTCGCGCACGCAAGTGTGGCGATCAGCACGAGCGCCATGTAATAGCAGGCGAAGCGATCAACTACGAGAAGCGGCGTTACCTCCAACGGGGTGACGCCGAGCGCAGGAATGATCGAAACCAGAGCGGCATTCAGGCCGATGACAGTGAGTAGAAAAGTTAGCCCGTGATTACGACGCGTCGCGATCGCCAGCATCACCACGATTGTGGTGAGTGCTGTGATCAGCAGCGGCAACAGAGCAACGAAATGTGTGGTCGTGATTTCCACGGCTTGATGTTCCATAAGACTACCGGGCCGATGCAAGTTGATTGAGGGCGGCGCTCATCCACTGCTGCACGCCTTGCATGCTCGCGTGGGAGGTGTCCAGCACCGGTTGCGGGTAGACGCCCAGCAGAATGAGCAGCGCACCCAGGCACAGGATCATGCCCAGTTCGCGTGGTTGCAGACCCTCGAGCGGTGTGTCGGACTGCGCAGGGCCGAAGTGGGCGCGGTGGATCATGATCAGCGAGTAAACCGAGCCGAAAACCAGGCCCGTTGCTGCGATTACAGTGATCCAGGGAGCGACCGGGAAGCTACCGACGAGAATCAGGAACTCACCCACGAAGTTACCGGTACCCGGAAGGCCCAACGCTGCAGCGGCGAAGAACAGGCTGAGGGCAGGCAACCAGGGCATGCGCTTCCACAGGCCACCCATTTCGCGGAAGTCGCGGGTATGTAGCCGTTCGTATAGCTGGCCGCACAGAATGAATAGCGCCGCTGCTGACAGGCCGTGGGCGACCATCTGGACAACGGCCCCCTGCAGCGCGATCTGACTGCCCGAGTAGATGGCGATCAGGACGAAGCCCATGTGCGAGACGCTGGAGTAGGCAACGAGTCGCTTGATATCGGTCTGCGCGAACGACAGCAGTGCGCCGTAGATAATGGCGAATACGCCCAACCCCATTGCGATCGGTGCGAACTCGGCCGATGCATTTGGGAAAAATGGAAGCGCAAAGCGCATCAGGCCGTAGGCGGCTGTCTTCAGCAGGATACCGGCAAGATCGACGGAGCCTGCGGTCGGCGCCTGGGCGTGTGCATCTGGCAGCCAGGAGTGAACCGGTACCACCGGAAATTTCACAGCGAAGGCAACGAAGAAGCCCAGCATCAGCAGATATTCCGCGCTTTCGGACAGCTCGGTCCGCAGCAGGTCCGCATAGGCGAAGGTCAGGACGCCCGTCTGGTTGAAGTGGATCAGCACCAACGCCAGTATTGCAACCAACATCACCAGGCCACTGGCCTGAGTGAAGATGAAGAACTTGGTTGCTGCGGTGATGCGGCTCTTGCCAGGGCTACCGCTGTGTCCCCATAGCGCGATGAGGAAGTACATCGGAACCAGCATCATTTCCCAGAAGAAGAAGAACAGGAACAGGTCGATCGCGAGGAACACGCCGACGACGCCGCCCAGGATCCACATCAGGTTCAAATGGAAGAAGCCGATGCGCTTGTCGATCTCTTTCCAGGAGCAGAGGACCGAGAACACGCCAAGCAAGCCGGTCAGTACGATCATCAGGATCGACAGCCCGTCCAGCGCCAAGTGGAAGCTGATGCCGAAGCGCTCGATCCAGGGCAGCTGGAATTCCGCGGACCACTGCGGGGCGGCTCCCGGCGCAGGCGCCACGGAAAAATCTGCAGTCGCCCAAAGCCAGAGGCCGAGGACAAACAGCAGGGTCATGGTGAGCAGGGCGATCCAGCGAGGCACGACATTGCCGAGTCGCTCGGCTTGCCAACACAGCAAGCCGCCGATGAAGGGGATCAGGATTAGCCAGGGCAGAATCATGACGGGCTCAATTCCTTTCGCAAATTCGCATAATCAGGTCAGCAGAACGATGACGAGCACCAGTACGGCGCCACCCGCCAGGGAAGCCGAGTACCAGCGCAGTTGTCCCGTTTCGCTGCGGCTGGTGGCGGCATTGCCACCCCTAGCCAGAAGCGGAATCAGGCCGAGCGTCTTGTCGATCGGGTCGCGGCCAAGCAGACGGCATAGCAGCAGGTACGGCTTGACGAAGAGCTTGTCGTAGAGCCAGTCGAAGCCCCATGCAGCAAACCACCATGCTGACAATAGACGCCCTGGTGCGCTCGAGGCGACCGCCCGTACAAAGCTGCGCTTACCAAGGAACAGCATGGCAGCAAGCAGAATGCCCGCCAGGGCGATGGCGCCTGAAGCGATCTCCAGGCTGTGCTTGGCTTCACCGCCTGCATGTCCGACGCTCTCAGGCAGCACGCCAGCCAGCGGCGGAGTGATCCATGCCCCAATGAAGGTCGACAGCACGATCAATACGATCAGGGGAAGGTTATGCGCGAGCCCATGGCCAGGATGAGCATCGGTCTTGGGCTCGCCGTGGAAGGCAACGAAGATCAGTCGGAACGTGTAGATCGACGTCATGAACGCACCGACAAGCCCAGCGTACAGCAGGCCTGTATTACCGCTTGCGAAGGCTTCCCACAGGATCTCGTCCTTGGAATAGAACCCGACTGTGATCAATGGGAGCGCGGCGAGTGCTGCTCCACCGACCAGGAAGCTCGCGTAGGCAAGCGGCAGTTTTTTCCAGAGCCCGCCCATCTTGAAGATGTTCTGCTCATGGTGACATGCATTGATAACCGAGCCAGAGGCAAGGAAGAGCAGCGCCTTGAAAAAGGCATGCGTCATCAGGTGGAAGATCGCCGCGTCCCACGCGCCGACGCCCAGTGCAAGGAACATGTAACCGATCTGGCTCATCGTGGAGTAGGCCAGGATACGTTTGATGTCCGTTTGAACCATCGCGGCGAAGCCAGCCAGGACCAGCGTGACACCACCGACAATGCCAACCAGTTCCAGGATCTCCGGTGTCAGCAGGAAGAGGCCATGGGTACGAGCGATCAGGTAGACGCCTGCCGTTACCATGGTCGCAGCGTGGATGAGCGCCGATACCGGTGTCGGGCCAGCCATCGCATCGGCAAGCCAGGTCTGAAGCGGCAACTGAGCTGACTTGCCAACTGCGCCGCCCAACAGCATGAGCGTCGCGATCCACAGCCAGCTGTCTCCAGCCGCGTACTGCTCAGGTGCGCGAACCATCAGCTCCTGGATGTTGAGCGTTCCCAGGTGCATGAACAGGATGAAAAGACCAATCGCCATGAATACGTCGCCGATACGCGTGACGATGAACGCTTTGAGCGCAGCATTGCCATTCTTGCGTTCGGAGAAGTAGAAACCGATCAGCAGATAGGAGCAAAGCCCTACACCTTCCCAACCGAAATACAGGAACAGCAGGTTGTCGCCGAGTACCAGCAGCAGCATGCTGAAGATGAAGAGGTTGGTGTAGGAGAAGAAGCGTGCGTAGCCGTACTCACCGCGCATGTACCATGACGCGAAGAGGTGGATCAGAAAGCCGACCCCGGTTACGACCCCTAGCATCGTGACCGAGAGGCCATCCAGATAAAGCGTGAAGCTTGGAGCAAAGCCTTCAACGCTCATCCACTGCCAAAGGACCTGCGTGTAAACACCCCCTTCCGGCGGTGCGACATTGAATTGCCAGATGACCCACGCAGCAGTCAGTGCAGATAAGCCGACCGATCCTACGCCGACGAGTGCCGAGGTGTTTTCAGACAGACGCCCGCGGGAAAAAGCCAGAATGAACCAGCCGATCAGCGGGAAAACGAAAGTGAGGAATAGTAGGTTCATCCGCGCATCTCACTTGCAGCATCAACGTCGAGGGTGTTGAAGCGGCGATACAACTGCAGGAGGATCGCCAGGCCAATGCTGGCCTCCGCTGCCGCCAATGTGATGATCAGGATGAACATCACCTGGCCATCGGGCTGTGCCCAACGCGCACCTGCGACGATGAACGCCAGGGCGGTGGCGTTCATCATGATTTCCAGACTCATGAGCACGAACAGGATGTTACGGCGCACCATCAGCCCGACGAGGCCGAGGCAAAAGAGTACGGCGGCCAGAGCCAGCCCGTGTTCCAGTGGGATAGCGTTCATTGGTCATTCGCCTCACGACGGCCGAGGTGGTAGGCAGCAACCAGGGCTGCAAGCAGCAGAAGTGCCGCCAGTTCCACGGCGAGAATGTAGGGTCCGTACAGAATGATACCCACCGCCTTGGCTTCGATCGTGGTCTGTCCGATGGCGGTGCCAGTGGGCTGCACGAACAGTACGTAGAGCAGCTGAGCCAACAAGACGGCGGACAGAATCGATGGGCCGGTCCAGATACCAGGGGTCATCCAGCGCCGTTCCTGTTCGATGGCGTCGCTGCCCAGGTTAAGCATCATCACCACGAAGACGAACAGCACCATGATGGCGCCCGCATATACGATGATCTCCAATACGCCGGCGAAAGGCGCACCCAGTGCGAAAAAGCACATCGATACAGCCAGCAGTGAGACGATCAGGTAGAGCAGTGCGTGCACGGGATTGGTGTGAGTGATAACGCGGAAAGTCGACGCCACGGCGACACCCGCGGCAAGATAGAAAGCGATTTCCATGCCTGGAGTCTCCTTAGGGCAAGAGGCCTTTGACGTTGATCGGTTCGGCCTCGTTCTGCGCGGCGCCCTTGGGCTTGCCATCAATGGACATGCCCGCGACGCGGTAGAAGTTGTAGTCCGGGTATTTGCCCGGGCCGGAGATCAGCAGGTCTTCTTTTTCGTAGACGAGCTCCTGACGCTTGAACTCGCTCATCTCGAAGTCAGGCGTAAGCTGAATGGCAGTCGTGGGGCACGCCTCTTCACACATCCCGCAGAAGATGCAGCGCGAAAAGTTGATGCGGAAGAATTCCGGGTACCAGCGACCATCCTCTGCTTCGGCCTTCTGCAGGGAGATGCAACCAACCGGGCAGGCGACTGCACAAAGGTTGCACGCCACGCAGCGTTCCTGCCCGTCAGGGTCTCGCGTCAGCACGATACGGCCGCGATAGCGGGGTGGGAGGTAAACGGGTTCTTCCGGATATTGCAGTGTGTCGCGCTTGCGGAAGCCATGGCCAAAGATCATGACCAGGCTGCGCAGTTGGGTGTAGGTCCCAACCAGTACGTCGAGAATGTACTTGAACATAGTGCCTCTCCTTACTGTGCGGCCAGCACGAGTGCGCCGGTCACCAGCAGGTTGATCAGGGTCAGCGGCAGGCAGAACTTCCAACTGAAGGACATCACCTGGTCATAGCGCGGGCGGGGGATCGACGCGCGCAGCAGGATGAAGATCATGATGAAGAACGCCGTCTTCAGCGCAAACCAGATGAAGGGAATCTGTGGCAATAGATCGAAAGGCCCGTGCCAACCGCCGAAGAACAGCGTTGTCAGCAGCGCCGAGACCAGGACGATCCCGATGTATTCGCCCACGAAGAACATGCCCCACTTCATGCCGGCATATTCGATGTGGTAGCCGTCTGCAAGCTCCTGCTCGGCTTCGGGCTGGTCGAATGGATGGCGGTGAGTGACCGCTACCCCGGCGACGAAGAAGGTGCAAAAGCCAATGAACTGCGGGATCACGAACCACAGGTTCTGAGCCTGATAATCGACAATGTCGCGCAGGTTGAACGAGCCAGCCTGTGCAACAACGCCCATCAGGGAAAGGCCCATGAAGACTTCGTAGGAAATCGTCTGAGCTGATGCGCGAAGACTACCCAGCAGGGCAAACTTGTTATTACTGGCCCAGCCGGCAAAAAGCACGGCATAGACCGTCAGGCCAGCCATCGCGAAGAAGAACAGAAGCCCAATATTCAGATCGGCGACGAACCACGTCGGCGTGATCGGAATGACCGCAAACGAGATCAGCAGGGCACTCATGGCCACGATGGGAGCCAGGACAAAGATCAGTTTGTCTGCGAAGGGCGGCGTCCAGTCCTCCTTGAAGAACATCTTGATCATGTCCGCGCCCAACTGGAACATCCCGAACGGACCAACCCGGTTCGGCCCGTGGCGGTCCTGCCACCAGCCAAGGAGGCGGCGTTCCACAAAGCTAAGCAGAGCGCCTGATACGACTGCGGCCAGCAGGATGACAATTGCCTTGAATATGGCAATCAGCGTATCCACAACGACGGGTGTCATCCAACTCATTGTGCCGCCTCCTGAAGGCTGGTAGCCGTCGCACCGACGATGCTCGCGGGAATCCCTTCGAAGCCAACCGGCAAGCCGACAAGGCCGACACTGAGTGATTCGCTGACCTTGAGCGGCAGGCGGAGTGTGTAGTCATTGACCGTCACGCTGACCAGAGCACCCTCATTGACGCCAAGGCGCTCCGCCTCCTGTGCTGCAACCGCCACATAGGCGGGCTGGATGCGCTCCTGTATGGGTGCAGCGCGAGAAGATGTCTCTTCACTACCAAACAGATGGTGGTAGGGAACAACCTGCCAGCTGCCCTGGCCCGGATTGAAGGCTGAAGGAACGGCGAACCAATCAAGCGCTCGGCCCTGATTTTCGATCAGGCGTATCCCAGGGTCACCGGCGCGGAGGTGACCGCCGACTTCGTCCTGAAACTTGTTCCATGCCTGAGGAGAGTTCCAGCCCGGAGACCATGCAAACGGGATCTGCTGACGGGACTCGGCACTACCTGAATAGCCTTCCATCGAGAACGCGAATGCCGTGTCAGGGTCTTGAGGCTGGCGAGGCTCGTGCACGCTGATGTTGGCGCGCATGGCTGTACGGCCGCTGTAGCGGTGTGGCTCACGTGCGAGCTTCAGGCCCTTGATGCGGAACGCCGCGCTCGGAGCAGCGTCACGGATGGCAGCGAGCTGAGGAGCGCTGGCTGCGCAGGCATCCGTCACGTGGTCGAGCTGTGTCCAGTCGACCGTTTTGCCGGTCAGCGTGCTATGCAGCGCATGCAGCCAGCGCCATCCTTCGCGGATTTTGATTTCGGCGTTGTAGTAGCTTGGTTCATAAACCTGGAAGAAGCGCTGTGCGCGTCCTTCCTGGCTCACCAGGGTACCGTCGCCCTCGGCGAAACTTGCCACGGGTAGAACCATGTGGGCCCGGGCTGTGGTATCGGTTTGCTGATGATCGGCGACAATGACCGTTTGGGCGGCGCCGAGGGCTGCGTCGACCTTGGTGCGGTCCGCACGACGGTAAATATCGTTTTCCAGGATGACAACCGCATCTGCGCTGCCGCTGGACAGGCGCTCAAGTGCGGCGTCGAGCGACTCACCGCCGAACAGGGCCAGGCCCATGCTGTTGGCTTCAGGAACCACAAGGCTGATCGAGCCGCTTTTCTCGCGATTCTTCAGCGCCTGGGCGATGTTGGCCGCGGCTTCGATCAGTTCTGACGAGCCCAACGATGCGCCAGACACGATCAACGGGCGTTTGGCTGCAATGAGGGCTTCCGCAATCTTGCTTGCCAATGCCTGAGCGTCTTCTTCGAGGCCGTTGACCGCAGGTGCTGTCGGGTCAATGGCGTTCGCCACTGCGAAGCCAAGGCGTGCGAGGTCGGCCGGGGCTGCGTGAACGCATTCTTCCGCGATGTCGTCCAGACGAGTCTCGTCGAGGCTGGCAATGAAGATCGGGTTCAGGGCGTTCTGAGCAACGTTCTGGATAGCCGCCTGGTGCCAGTCCTGAACCTTCATGGACGCTGCAATTTCGGTGGCCTTGCCACGTGCCGCCTGGCGTACGGCCAATGCAACGCGCGCAGCGGTCTGCGTCAGATCTTCGCCGAGGATGAAGACGGCGTCATGGTCCTCGATGTCTCGAATCGATGGGACCGGCAGCGGGCCATTCTGCATGATGTCGCGAATGAGCTGGATATTCGCCAGTTCGTTGGCAGCGATCCCCGTAGAGTAGTTCTGGGTGCCCACAAGTTCGCGCAGCGCGAAGTTGCTTTCCAGGCTTGCGCGTGGCGAACCAATACCGATGACGCGTTTTCCTGCAAGTAAGCCCGCCGCTTTGTCCAGGGCTGCGTCTATACCAAGCACCTCAGTGCCAAGCATAGGCTGACGTGGGCGATCGTCGCGATTGACGTAGCCATAGCCGAACCGACCGCGGTCGCACAGGAAGTAATGGTTAACCGAGCCGTTGAAGCGGTTTTCAATACGGCGAAGTTCGCCGTAGCGCTCGCCAGGGCTGATGTTGCAACCGGATGAACAGCCATGGCAGATGCTTGGCGCGAACTGCATATCCCATTTGCGGTTGTAGCGTTCCGAATGCGTCTTGTCCGTGAATACCCCGGTAGGGCAGATCTCGGTCAGGTTTCCGGAAAATTCACTCTCCAGCACGCCGTCTTCGACGCGGCCGAAATAGACGTTGTCATGTGCGCCGAAAACACCGAGGTCAGTACCACCGGCATAGTCCTTGTAATACCGGACGCAGCGGTAGCAGGCGATGCACCGGTTCATCTCGTGAGCGATGAACGGACCGAGTTCCTGGTTCTGGTGGGTGCGCTTGGTGAACCGGTATCGACGAGCGTTGTGCCCCGTCATAACGGTCATGTCCTGGAGGTGACAATGGCCACCTTCTTCACAGACGGGACAGTCGTGTGGGTGGTTGGTCATCAGCCATTCGACGACGCTGGCGCGAAATTGCTTCGCTTCCTCGTCCTCGATGGCGATCCAGCTGTTATCTGTAGCCGGTGTCATGCAGGACATGACCAGCCGGCCGCGAGTGTCGTTCTCGTCCGAATACTGCTTCACCGCGCACTGGCGGCAGGCACCGACGCTACCCAGCGAGGGATGCCAGCAGAAATATGGGATGTCGAGGCCGAGGGAAAGACATGCCTGAAGCAGGTTGTCCGCACCGTCGACTTCGTACGCTTTGCCGTCTACGTGGATGGTGGCCATACGGTTTTCTTCTTATCCGTCGAAACGGATTTGGCTAATGGAATTCTCTTGTCAGCATGCCCGAGGCGCAGGAAAGGCAATGGCCAAGCCAACATCCTTCCTTGCGCAGCGAGCTACTACATCGTTCGAGCGCCGCTTACAGTGCGGCCCCTGAGTCAAGTTGGCGTTTCGACAACGGTCGGCTTAGGTGCGACCGGCGTACGTACTACACCCGCTTCGAACTCATCACGGAAATACTTGATGGCGCTGCCCAATGGCTCGACGGCACCTGGCGCGTGGGCACAGAACGTCTTGCCTGGGCCAAGGAAATTGACGAGCCCCAATAGTGTATCGATGTCCTCGGTGGTGCCTTGCTTGCGCTCGAGTGCCCTGCGGACCTTCACGCCCCATGGCAACCCGCCCCGGCCTGGTGTGCACCAGCCGCAGGATTCACGGGCGAAGAACTCTTCCATGTTGCGCAGCAACGACACCATGTTGACGCTGTCATCCACAGCAAGCGCGAGACCGGTACCCATGCGGGTGCCCACCTTGCCAATGCCTGCGGCATACATCTGAGCGTCAAGATGCTCGGGCAACAGGAAGCCGGTGCCTGCACCGCCCGGTTGCCACGCCTTGAGCCTGTAGCCGTCACGCATGCCGCCGGCGTAGTCTTCAAGGAGTTCTCGCGCGGTAATGCCAAATGGCAACTCCCAGATACCCGGGTTCTTTACCTTCCCTGAGAAGCCCATGAGCTTGGTGCCATGGTCCTCGCTGCCTTCACGAGCCAGCGATTTGTACCAATCAACACCGTGCCCCACGATAGCTGGCACGTTGCACAGCGTTTCAACGTTGTTGACGCAGGTGGGCTTGCCCCAGACGCCGACCGCGGCGGGGAAGGGCGGCTTGGAGCGTGGATTGGCACGACGGCCTTCCAGCGAATTGATCAGTGCGGTCTCTTCACCGCAGATATAGCGACCGGCACCGGTGTGAACGAAGAGTTCAAAGTCGAACCCGCTACCAAGGATGTTCTTGCCGAGCAGGCCTGCGGCCTTCGCTTCGTCGATCGCGCGGTTCAGGTTGCGGGCGGCATCGACATACTCGCCACGAAGGAAAATGTAGCCCCGGTACGCCTTGAGTGCTCGCGCACTGATAAGCATGCCTTCCACCAGGAGGTGGGGAAGTTGCTCCATCAGCATCCGATCCTTCCAGGTATTGGGCTCCATTTCATCAGCGTTGCACAGCAGGTAACGAATGTTCAGCGATTCGTCAGCCGGCATCAGGCCCCATTTCACGCCCGTCGGGAAGCCTGCACCGCCACGGCCTTTGAGCCCCGAGTCTTTGACGACCTGAACGATGTCCGCCTGTGCCATGTCGGCTAGCGCCTTCCGCGCAGCGGCGTAACCGTTCTTCTGCTGGTACTCCTCGAGCCATACAGGCGCGCCATCGTCGCGCAGCCGCCATGTCAGCGGATGAGTCTCTTCGGAACGCGCAATGGTATTGATCGGGCCGAAGGAGGTCAGTCGACGAGATATCATGCGTACGCCTCCAGCAGTTGCCCAACGGTGTCGGCACGGACATCGCCGAAGGTATCGTCGTCGATCATCATCGCAGGCGCCTTGTCGCAGTTGCCCAGGCAGCAAACGGGCAGAAGGGTGAAGCGCCCATCTGCGGTTGTCTGGCCAGGCACAATGCCCAATTGAGTCTTCACGGCATCAAGGATCGACTCATGACCGCCGATGTAGCAGGTCATGCTGTCGCAGACGCGAATGATATGGCGCCCAACCGGCACGCGAAAAATCTGACTGTAGAACGTCGCCACGCCTTCAACGTCGCTCGCAGGGATACCGAGCACATCCGCGATGGCGTAGATCGCTCCGTCGGGCACCCAGCCGCGCTCCTTCTGGACGATCTTCAGCGCTTCGATTGACGCCGCACGGGGGTCTTCATAGTGATGCATTTCGTGCTCGATGGACGAGCGCTCGGTTTCGCTGAGTTCGAAACGATCGGTTTTGATAAGGGATGCTGTACTCATCGTTCTCTCCTCAGCGGTCCACGTCGGCCATGACGAAGTCGATACTGCCCAGATAGGCGATCAGGTCGGCGACCATGCTTCCGCGAATGACGGCTGGGATCTGCTGGAGATGTGGGAAGCTGGGCGTACGAATGCGTGTGCGGTAGCTCATCGTGCTGCCGTCACTCGTTAGGTAGTAGCTGTTGATTCCCTTCGTCGCCTCGATCATCTGGAACGACTCGTTCGCAGGCATTACAGGACCCCACGAAACCTGCAGGAAGTGAGTAATGAGGGTTTCGATGTGTTGCAGCGTGCGCTCTTTCGGCGGAGGCGTAGTCAGCTGATGATCCGCTTTGTATGGGCCTTCCGGCATGTTCTTCAGGCACTGTTCGATGATGCGCAGGCTCTGCCGCATTTCACCCATCTTGACCATGCAGCGGTCATAGGCGTCGCCATTGGCTGCAAGTGGAACCTCGAACTCGAAGTTCTCGTAGCCGGAGTACGGACGTGCCTTACGCAGATCGAAATCGAGACCTGTTGCGCGCAGCCCGGCGCCGGAGACGCCCCATTCAAGTGCTTCTTTGGTGTTGTACGCGGCAACCCCAATGGTACGGCCACGCAGGATGCTGTTCTTGAGCGCCGCCGTCTCATACTCATCCAGACGCTTGGGCATCCAGTCCAGAAACTCACGCACAAGCTTGTCCCAGCCACGAGGCAGGTCGTGCGCCACGCCACCGATGCGGTACCAGGCAGGGTGCAGGCGGAAGCCGGTGATCGCTTCGATCACCTTGTATGCACGCTGGCGATCGGTAAACGTGAAGAACACCGGCGTCATTGCGCCGACGTCCTGAATGTAGGTTCCCAGGTACAGAAGGTGGTTCTGGATGCGGAAGAACTCCGCCATCATGATACGGATGACGTCTACGCGCTGCGGCACCTTGATGCCTGCCAGCTTCTCGACCGACAGCACGTACGGCAGGTTGTTCATCACCCCGCCGAGGTAGTCGATCCGGTCGGTGTACGGTATGAAGCTGTGCCAGCTTTGGCGCTCCGCCATCTTCTCGGCGCCGCGATGGTGATAGCCGATCTCAGGAACGCAGTCGACGATCTCTTCACCATCAAGCTGCAGGATGATCCGGAAGGCGCCGTGTGCAGAGGGGTGGTTCGGACCGAGGTTGAGGAACATGAAGTCCTCATGCTCGTTTCCGGATTTCATGCCCCAATCCTCGGGTTTGAAACGAAGCGCTTCCTGCTCCAGATCCTGTTTTGCGGCGTTCAGTGCGTACGGATCGAATTCGGTGGCCCGAGCTGGATAGTCCTTGCGCAGGGGATGACCCTGCCAGGAAGACGGCATAAGCATGCGTGCAAGGTGCGGGTGCCCCTGGAAGCTCACGCCGTACATGTCCCACACTTCGCGCTCGTACCAGTTGGCGTTCGGCCAGATGCTGGTGGCGGTCGGGAGATTGAGGTCGCCTTCCTTGAGCGCGACCTTGATCATCACGTCGCTGTTACGCTCGATGGAAAGCAGATGGTAGAAAACGGTGAAGTCCGCTTCGGGCAGCCCACGGCGATGCGTACGCAGGCGCTCATCCACGCCATGGAGGTCGTAGAGCATCACGTAGGGTTTGGGCATTTCGCGAAGGAAACGCAGGACCTCGATCAGCTTTTCACGGGGGACCCACAGTACTGGCATGCCGGTACGAGTGTCCTGGGCGGTGAACGCATGCTCCCCAAAACGGGCATGCAATGCGACGACCACGTCCTGGTCGTCGGCCTTGTAAGGCGGAATGTACAGAGCTGTGTCTGCCGGCAGGATTCTCGGTCGCTGTCGATGGGCGGGGCGGTGGGCGCCAAGCAGGGAGGGCCACGGGCGCGCCGGGGACCTTCGGTCACACTTCGTCTGGGCTGCGCAGGTTGGTAACCTGTATCCGTCTTTCGCGATGCTTCTCCCTCTGGGAGGGCATCTCGGCACGGTAGATACCCTGATCGCCTACCACCCACGAAAGGGGGCGACGCTCCTCGCCGATCGATTCCTGGAGAACCATGAGCCCCTGCAGGAAGGCTTCTGGGCGCGGAGGGCAGCCAGGCACGTACACATCAACAGGCAGGAACTTGTCCACGCCCTGTACGACCGAGTAGATATCGTACATGCCGCCAGAATTGGCACATGCGCCCATGGAAATCACCCACTTGGGTTCCAGCATTTGCTCATAGAGCCGCTGGATGACCGGTGCCATCTTGATGAAGGGCGTGCCGGCGATCACCATGAAGTCGGCCTGGCGAGGTGACGCCCGGATAACTTCAGCGCCAAAGCGAGCGATGTCGTGCGGTGCGGTGAAGGCCGTTGTCATTTCCACATAGCAGCACGAAAGGCCGAAGTTGTACGGCCATAGGGAGTTCTTACGCCCCCAGTTGACCGCGCCGTTCAGCACGTCTTCCAGCTTGCCCATGAAAACGCTACGGTTGATCTGGTCCTCGGTCAGAGGATCGTTGACGATCTCCCGTTCACCCGCCGGATAGCGATCGGAGACCGCCTCCGGATCGATCCTGGTGAGTTTGTATTGCATTGCCAAAGCCTCATTGTTTTAGCTTCGCCTGCCGGTTGCGACGGCCGGTCGGCGCCCAATCAAGCGCACCAATGGCTGCCTCGTAGACAAGACCCGCGAACAGAATTGCTATGAAAAGGGCTGCTCCAGCGAAGCCGAACCAGCCGCTTTCGCGAACGGATACGGCCCAGCCGAAAAGAAAGAGGACTTCGACGTCAAAGATCACGAAGAGCATCGCGACCAAATAGAACTTTGCGGAGAACCGAAGGCGAGCACCACCGGTGGGTACGACGCCCGATTCGAAGGGGTCGTTCTTGGCACGGCCGACGGCGCGGTTACCAAGGAAGCTGGAAGCTCCGATCATGAAGGCGCACAGGCCGAAGACGCCTATCAGGAAGATGGCGAATGCCCAGTTATGCGAAATCGTGGATACAGCTTCCGGCATCAGAAACTCCCATCAGGACGGCGTATTTTGGATTTCTTTGCCTGCACCGAAGTGGGCTTGTGGCGGAAGTTTATGCTTCAAATGGGTGTAAGTAAAATTTTTAATTGGTGAAAATGCTGGTAATTCATGGCGATAGCCACTGCGTCCGGCGTCGGCGGGCAACGGCTGTAAAGATTTCTTGCGTGGATGATAATTAATATCATTTACGAATGGCGTTTTGTTTTTACCCTGGCGATGAAGTTGGATATTTTTCTTATATAAAAGAAAACCCCGGCATCGCCGCCGGGGTTGGAGAAGAGGGGACTCCAGTAACTTTCTATAAGCCCGAATCAGTGGAATTGATTCATTGTGTTGTCCTTGCCTCCCGCCTTCAGTGCGGCTTCGCCGGCGAAGTACTCTTTATGATCGTCACCCATGTCTGAGCCCGCCATGTTCTGGTGCTTGACGCAGGCTATGCCCTGCCGAATTTCCTCGCGCTGTACGTTCTTCACATAGGCCAACATGCCTTCTTCTGCGAAGTAGCCTTTCGCGAGGTTGTCGGTCGACAACGCTGCGGTATGGTAGGTGGGTAACGTAATGAGATGGTGGAAGATGCCAGCTTCGCGTGATGCGTCGCGTTGGAATGAGCGAATGCGATCGTCCGCTTCCTTGGCCAGTGCTGTTTCATCGTATTCGACGCTCATGAGGCGGCTGCGGTCGTATGCCGATACGTCTTTGCCCTCACCCTGCCACGCGTCGAATACCTGCTGGCGGAAATTCAACGTCCAGTTGAACGACGGACTGTTGTTGTAGACCAGCTTCGCACCGGGTACCGCTTCACGGATTCGATTGACCATCTTGGCAATCTGTCCAACATGCGGCTTCTCGGTTTCGATCCATAACAGGTCTGCACCGTTTTGCAGCGAGGTTATGCAGTCCAGCACGACGCGCTCTTCGCCCGAACCTTGGCGGAACTGAAAGAGGCCGCTGGCGAGACGCTTGGGCCGCAAAAGCTTGCCATTGCGGTTGATGACCACGTCACCGTTATTCAGATCCGCTGGCGCGATCTCTTCGCAATCCAGGAAGCTGTTGTACTGGTCTCCCAGGTCGCCAGGTGCTTTGCTGACCGCGATCTGCTTCGTCAGCCCTGCGCCGAGTGAATCGGTGCGGGCAACGATCACGCCATTGTCTACGCCCAGTTCCAGAAATGCGTAGCGAACGGCATTGATCTTGGCTACGAAGTCTTCATGCGGCACCGTTACCTTGCCATCCTGGTGTCCGCATTGCTTTTCGTCGGAGACCTGGTTCTCGAGTTGGATGCAGCACGCGCCGGCTTCGATCATTTTCTTCGCCAGCAGGTAGGTCGCCTCGGCATTACCAAAACCAGCGTCGATATCCGCAATGATCGGCACGATGTGCGTTTCATGGTTCTCGATCTTTTCAAGAATCCCTGCAGCACGTGCGTTCTCGTCGGCAGTGCGCGCGGCATCAAGCTCGCGGAAAAGACCGCCGAGCTCACGCGCATCTGCTTGGCGAAGGAATGTATAGAGCTCTTCGATAAGGGCCGGTACGGAGGTTTTCTCGTGCATGGACTGGTCTGGAAGCGGACCGAACTCTGAGCGTAGCGCTGCGATCATCCAGCCCGAGAGATAGAGGTAGCGCTTGTCGGTCGTCTTCAGGTGTTTCTTGATGGAGATCAGCTTCTGCTGGCCGATAAAGCCGTGCCAGCAGCCAAGCGACTGGGTGTATTTGCTCGGATCGGCATCGTATTCGGCCATGTCACGGCGCATGATATCGGCGGTATAGCGGGCGATGTCCAGGCCGGTCTTGAACCGATTCTGCAGCCGCATCCGAGCGACGTACTCTGGATTGATCGCCTTCCAGCTATCTCCGGCTTCCCTGTTCAATTGGCTGACTGCGTCGATTTCTTGCTGGTAACTGAGCATGGACACTTCCTTAATAGCGGCTGAATTGTGCTTGGTACCGTCATAACTCATGTCATGGCCAGGTGTACGGCAGCGCTGCCAGCGGTGCTGGTGAAGGAGGCGACCTCGCTAAGCCCGTCCCTCAGGACAACCACTGTTAATCAGTCGCTGCCTTGTTGTAGTGCCTTTTGGGCTTTGCAACACGAAGCTGGTTCGGAATGATTGAACGCAGCATCGAGGGCCTTTGAATGGCCCCTGGCATGCGGGAGCGGGGTCAGATTGCCCAGCAGGAAGGGAAACGTCAATGGTTTTTGTAGTGAAAAATAAAAAGAACTACAAAAGTCGTAGACGGATGCTAGTCAAGCGCGTCGACCTTCACGCGCAACGTCATGTCGTCTTGCCCGTGGGTCGAGTATTGGCGGAGTAGGCCGTTCGCGTCGCTGGTGGCACTTTCGTTGACGTCGCCTATCGTGATCCATTCGCCAAGCCGCCCACTGAGGCGGGTCTCAGTACCCTGGGTATTGATGACCTGGGAAGAGCCGGGTGACATACGATCGCGATTCGTGCTCAGGGACAGGTGGACCGTATCGCCGGTTACGTTCGCGGTAACGTAGAAGCCGCGCGTGAGGTCTCGGTATTGCGTTGACTGGTAGCGCTGGCCGTAGGGGTCGGTGTCGGAAGTAGTGAGGGGTACGCTCTGACCTATTTGTATCATTGCGGGATAGCCTTCGGTGACCTGCACAGTCTGCACACCGCCGCCTCGACTGTCAGTGCTTCGACTGACGATTCGGGTCTGGTTGCCGCGTCCTGCCTCGATGCGTGTGCTACCGGCACTTACGCTGCCGTTCACCGAATAACCCTGCTGCTGCGTGATGCTTGTGTCGCTACTGTCCACACTTACAAGGAGCTGCCGAGGTGCAGTGTCCAATTGGTTGAGAAGTTGGCGGACTTCCCAGAGCTTATCCGGTGTCGTATTGATGATAAGTTGGGTGCCATAGGCGTCGGCCTTGCCTTCGTTGCCAAGTGCGGACTGCACCAACGGCAGAAGATCCGCAGCAGGACGGTGCTGCAAGGGGATGACTTCAGTCGCTGCATGGATTGCAGCGGCGTGTAGTAGCAGTGCTGCGGAAAGAAGAAACTGACGCTTCACAGCAGGATGCTCCGGAGATTGGGATCGTCGATGCTATAGTCCCACGCCTGGTCGAATCTGGTTTGGAATCGCCGGACGCTCGCGCGATCGCCTGTTGTCGCTTTTCCGGTCGGTTCGGCAGCGACAGGTCGCGAGAACAGGCAATCGTCATCCACGATAAGGAACCCACCCGCTTCAATAGCGTAGTCCGGGTTTAATCTTCGGATGGCGATGTTGCTCGTCAGGCGGTGACTCAATCGGACAAGACGGTGATCGCTTTCGACTCGCTCTGAATCGCGCACCAGAATTCGAAGACGGCTACGATGCTGTCGCGTCAATAGCGCCTTGCACGCTTCTGCGCACGCCTCCGTATGGTACAACCAGGATTCCAGATCGTGGCTGTAGATGCATATGCTGCGACGTGCCTGTTGAATGAAACGTTGCACGCATGCAGCCGCCTCGGCACGGGTGTGGATCATGTGTTCGAAGGCATCGTAGTGGGCAAGCCCGCGCCCGCGAGGATCTTTCAATCGAGGAACGGGGCCAGGCGAATCGAACGTGATCAGTGGGAGGTCATCCGAAGATTGCCGATCACGTTCGCTTGTCATGGCCTACTCGCTGTCCCTTTGCATGTCGATATGGAGGATTCCGGCTTCAAGGTATTCCTGCCCTCGCGCCTGGAAACCCAGTCGTTCGTAAAACTCCGTTGCGTGGACCTGAGCGCTCAATTGCTGGCGACGGAAACCAAGCTTTTCTGCCTCATGAACCGCAGCTTCCACCAATCACACCCCAGCTCGGAGCCCTCGCCATTCCTTCAATACGGCGACGCGTCCAATGTGGCCGTCTTTGAGCAGTCGTGCAGTACCAATCGGATAGCCCGCCTCGCAGGCTAGAAAATGGATAGCCTCTGCGTCTTCGCCGTCCCATTCGAGCTCGGGCGGGACGGACTGTTCCGTAATGAAGACAGCTTCGCGAATGCGGCTCAGCTCAGGATAGTCGTGGTGCCAGTCCGCAATACGCACCTGAATTTCATTCGTCGGCAAAACTCAAACTCCCTTGTTTGATGAGTTCGCACAGTAGGTCGGTCGCTTCGTCATTACTCAGCCACGGCTGGAGATTGTCCATATGAAGCGCATCGGCCGAGCACACGACTTTCAGTAGATCTTTCAGGTCTGCCGATAGCAGTCTGCTCTGGCCGCTTGCGAACAGCAATATCCCCAGGTCGACTTCGCTCCAGGCAAGGCGAGCGCTCGGGTTGCGGATCAGTACTGCGCCATCTTCAAGTGTCGAAGCGAGATCGCTAGGATCCAGGGCTTCTCCTGTCACCAGCTCTGGATAACGTGGCTCGGTCATGAACTGTCCGAACCATGTCAGCAGCAAGCGCTCGTCACTCATGTGCTCAGCCAAAAGCGCCTTGAGACGGTCAAGCGCGTCACGCTGAATTTCGTTCGGGTCACTGACCGGTCCCATGCCTGCGTCCGTATAGCGCTCTTCGTCTGGCAGGAACTGCGCTAGGAAATCGGTGAAATGCGTCAGCACCTCTGCTGCACTGGGCGCTCTAAAACCGACTGAATAGGTCAGACACTCCGTTTCAGCGATGCCAAAGTGAGCTAGGCGAGGCGGAAGGTAAAGCATGTCGCCAGGCTCCAATACCCATTCTTCGCTTTGCGCAAATTCGGCCAGGATCCGCAGGTCTGCATGCTCGAGCATCGAGTCGTCGCTATTGCAGATTTGCCCAATCTTCCAGCGGCGCTGTCCCTCACCTTGAAGGAGGAAGACGTCGTAGTTGTCGAAATGTGGACCAACGCCCCCGCCCGGTGCGGCATAGCTGATCATGACATCATCGATACGCCATGTCGGGAGGAATCGGAACTGCTCGAGCAGCGCAGAGACCTCTGGGACGAACTGGTCGACGGCCTGTACCAAAAGCGTCCAGTCTTTCTCCGGCAGGTCCTTGAATGTGTCTTCAGAGAAAGGGCCTCTGCGCATCTCCCAAGGCTGGGCGCCGTGCTCGATAACCAGTCTTGACTCGACCTCTTCCTCCAGCGACAGGCCGGCAAGTTCGTCGGCCGAAAGAGGGCTTTCGAAGTTCGGGATCGCTTGCCGGATCAGGAGTGGTTTGCGCTGCCAATAGTCGCGGAGAAACTCGCGCGGACTCATACCGCCCAGAAGCTGAACTGGAAGATCAGGATTCATTGCTAAAGCCTTGATGAATAGGGATTACCCAAAAATGAAAACGCCCGGCTAAGCCGGGCGTCATGGACTGGCTGCAACCTAGATGCGTTGGGCCTGAGCGGCGGCGTTTCCGACATAGCTCGCTGGCGTAAGGCGCTTGAGCTCGCGCTTGGCGTCTTCCGGCATTTCTAGTGATTCAATGAAGGTCTGGAGCGCATCTGGGCTGATGCCCTTACCGCGCGTCAGCTCTTTGAGCTTCTCGTAGGGATTTTCAATACCGTACCGCCGCATGACCGTTTGAATTGGCTCGGCCAGCACTTCCCAGCAGGCGTCGAGGTCTTCCGCGATGCGCTGCTCGTTGAGCTCAAGCTTGCCGATACCCTTTAGCGACGCTTCGTAGGCAATAACACTGTGCGCAATGCCTACACCAAGGTTTCGCAGAACTGTGGAGTCGGTGAGGTCACGCTGCCAACGCGAAATCGGCAGTTTGCTCGCAAGGTGCTGCAGCAGTGCGTTCGCAATACCAAGGTTGCCTTCTGAGTTTTCGAAATCGATCGGGTTGACTTTATGCGGCATGGTCGACGAGCCGATCTCACCAGCAATCGTTTTCTGTTTGAAATAACCGAGCGAAATGTAGCCCCAAATGTCCCGATCAAAATCAATCAGGATCGTATTGAAGCGAGCAATGGCGTCGAAAAGCTCCGCAATGTAGTCGTGCGGCTCGATCTGAGTGGTGTAAGGGTTCCAGCTCAAGCCGAGATCGTCTTCCACGAATGCCTTGGCATTCGCCTCCCAATCGATATCAGCGTACGCCGACAAATGCGCATTGTAATTGCCCACCGCGCCGTTGATTTTACCGAGCAACGGGACGGCCGCGACCTGGGCAATCTGCCGATCAAGGCGATAGACAACGTTCGCAAGCTCCTTCCCAAGGGTGGTGGGAGAGGCGGGTTGCCCATGGGTGCGCGACAGCATCGGGATATCGGCGAAGCGCTTGGCGAGTTCACGAATCGCATCGGCGATCTGTCGCATCAACGGCAGCACAACCGTGTCTCGACCTTCGCGAAGCATGAGGGCATGAGACAGGTTATTGATATCTTCACTGGTGCAGGCGAAGTGAATGAACTCGTTGACCTTGGCAAGCTCGGGTTGAGACTTGGCTTGCTCCTTTAGGAGATACTCAACCGCTTTAACGTCATGGTTGGTCGTGCGCTCAAACTCCTTGACTCGCTCCGCGTGGGCTAGCTGGAAGTTCTCTACGAGGCTGTTGAGCAATCCATTCGCTTCGCCTGAGAACGCCGGAACCTCGGGAATGCCATTGTGGTTGGACAAGCGCTGGAGCCAGCGAACTTCAACCAGTACGCGGAAACGGATCAGGCCGTATTCGCTGAAGATGGGGCGCAGGGCGCTGGTTTTGCTGGCGTAGCGGCCATCGACGGGGGAAACCGCGGTGAGCGAGGAAAGCTGCATGAGGGCGTTCTCGGCGATCGGGCGTTAAAAAGGGCGCAGATTATACATGAGCGGCCCTTCGCATGAAGGGCTTGCGGTCGCGCTCAGCGACGCATCATCGGATACAGCTCGTTCAAAAGTTTCCGCCGGCTGAAAACCATCTGCCAACGGTGGCCGCCGAGCTGGCGCCATAGCAGGGCAGAGCGTATTCCTGAAAGAAGCAGCGCTCGAATTCTGGCAGCGTTGTTGCTCTGTTGCAGGAAACGCATGTCGCCGTGTACCTGGATGCGCTGCTTGAATGTACTGATGGTGTCTTCGTAAAGCCCGCCACAGGAGGCAATGACGTTCTCGTGGGTGATGCCAAAGTGTTCGACCTGCTGCTGAATCTGGGCAAGACGGCTGCCGATGAGATCGAGCATTTCGGGGCGCTTGGCCAGCTGCCGCTCCAGTCCAACGAGGGAAAGCGCGTATCGCAAAGGCTCGCGCTGGATACTGCCGGCATCACGCTCAAGCGCGCTTGCCAGCGCCTTGTATCCCTCACGCAAGTGAGTGTCGTCGCCACCGTATACCTCAAGGGTACTGCCCGGATCGCGTGCGAGGAGACTGCCGATCATGCACTCAAGCGCCTGTTCATTCACTTGGCCGGTCCGGGCGACGGTGTCTACCATCACAGCCGCGTTGAACACGGCGCCAAGCGCGATGAGTTGCTCCTGGATGTTCGTCATGCGGCGCCCTCCATGCGCGTGCTGCGGTGCGACCCTTCTATCACCCCGCCGCCAAGGCATACCTCGCCATCGTACAGTACGACGGACTGCCCCGGTGTGACTGCCCGCTGGGGTTCATCGAACGCGATGAGATAGCCGCTTTCACTGCGACTCACCGTGCACATCTGGTCAGCCTGACGGTAGCGAACCTTTGCTGTCAGGCGAAGGGGTTGGTCGATCTGGATCGGGTGGATCCAGAAGCGATATGACGCTGCCAGGGCGTCCGAGAATAGCCAGGGGTGATCGTTGCCCCGGCCGCCTCCCCGCACGGTGCGGCGCAGGGCTTGTGCCACTACATACCATGGCTCATCCCCAGCATCTTTCATTCCCCCAATGCCGAGTCCCTGGCGTTGGCCGATCGTGTGATACATCAGGCCGTGATGGCGACCGATGACCTCACCTTCGGTCGTCGCTATGTCGCCGGGCTGTGCAGGTAGGTACTGCTTGAGGAAGTCGGTAAAGCGGCGTTCACCGATGAAGCAGATGCCTGTGGAGTCTTTCTTCTTGGCGGTCGCTAGCCCGTGTTGCTCGGCTATGGCACGTACCTGGGGTTTTTCGAGTTCACCAACAGGGAAGAGCGTACGCGCGATTTGCGCGCCACCTACCGCGTGAAGGAAATAGCTCTGGTCCTTGTTGGGGTCGAGCCCCTTGAGAAGCTGAGCGACGTTGCCCATATCTCGGCGACGGACGTAATGGCCGGTGGCGATGAGCTCGGCGCCCAAGTCCATTGCGTAGTCGAGGAACGCCTTGAACTTGATTTCCCTGTTACAGAGGATATCCGGGTTGGGCGTTCGGCCTGCCCGGTATTCTTCGAGGAAGTGTTCGAAGACGTTGTCCCAATATTCGGCAGCGAAGTTGGCGGTGTGCAGCTTTATACCAAGACGGTCCGCAACTGCCTGGGCGTCCGCAAGATCTTCCTTGGCGGTGCAATATTCTGTGCCGTCGTCTTCTTCCCAATTCTTCATGAACAGACCTTCTACCTGGTAGCCCTGTTGCTGAAGAAGCAGTGCGGATACGGAGGAGTCTACGCCTCCGGACATGCCGACAATGACGCGTTTGCCGTTCAAGGAAAAACCTCTTTCATTCCAGAATCATGGTCAGGGGATAGCGATGTCCTGCCAGGTACTGTTCGATTACTTGAAGCACCATTGGGCTTCTCAGGCGATCAGTGGCAGCTTTGATCTCTTCGAGCGTAAGCCAGACAGTGCCGTCGATGTCACTGTCAAGCGGGCGATTGGCATCATGCGATACAGGTGTCGCAAAGAAGGTCGTGCGGTGATACGTCACGCCGTTCGTTGGCGCCTTATACAGCCCAATGCCGACAATTCCGTCCAGACGGACCGACCAGCCGGTCTCCTCCAGCGTCTCCCTGACGGCTGCTGCGCTCAAACACTCATCTGGCTCAAGATGGCCCGCAGGCTGGTTGAGCACCTTCTTGCCGTGCTTGGTTTCTTCTACCAGCAGGAAGCGGCCTTCACGCTCCACAACAGTCGCCACAGTCACATGTGCATGCCAGCTCATTGACGCTCTCGCTCACGGAGGGTGGAAAGTATAACGACTCGTCAAAGCCCTGAAAAACGAAGAACCCCAGCCCTGAGGCTGGGGTTCAATGGACGGGAACGAGTTACCCGATCCCGTCAGGACGGGCTCGATTTCAGCCGAGCTTCGCCAGTGCCTCGTTCAATGTATTGCTTGGGCGCATCGCCTTGCCAGCGAGGTCGCCATTGGGGTGGTAGTAACCACCGATCTCTACCGACTTGCCCTGCGCGCTGTTCAGTTCATCGACAATCTTGGCTTCGTTGTCAGCCAGGAACTTGGCGATGTCGCGGAATTCGCTCTGCAGGCCAGTATCTTCACTCTGATTGGCCAGGGCCTGGGCCCAGTACATCGCCAGATAGAAGTGGCTGCCACGATTATCCAGTTCACCGACCTTACGCGAGGGCGACTTGTTGCTATCCAGGAACTTACCGTTGGCTTGATCCAGGGTCGCTGCCAATACCTTCGCTTTCGCATTGTCGTAGGCGGAACCAAGGTGCTCCAGCGACGCAGCAAGCGCGAGGAATTCGCCCAGCGAATCCCAGCGGAGGTGGTTTTCCTGAACGAACTGCTGGACGTGCTTGGGGGCGGATCCGCCTGCGCCGGTCTCAAACAGTCCGCCGCCATTCATCAGCGGAACAACGGACAGCATCTTGGCGCTGGTCCCAAGCTCCATGATCGGGAACAGGTCGGTCAGGTAGTCGCGCAGAACGTTGCCAGTTACAGAAATGGTGTCCTGCCCCTTGCGAATGCGCTCAAGCGAGAAGCGGGTCGCATCGACAGGGGAAAGAACACGAATATCCAGCCCGTTGGTGTCGTGGTCCTTCAGGTACTTCTCGACCTTGGCGATAACCTGTGCGTCATGTGCACGGTTTGCGTCGAGCCAGAAGACAGCCGGGGTATCGCTTGCGCGTGCGCGGTTGACCGCGAGCTTGACCCAATCCTGGATCGGAGCGTCCTTGGTCTGGCACATGCGCCAGATGTCACCGGCTTCAACAGCGTGCTCGAAGATGACATTGCCCTGGTCGTCAGTGACACGGACCGTGCCATCTGCCGGGATCTGGAACGTCTTGTCGTGCGAGCCATATTCCTCGGCTTTCTGCGCCATCAGGCCTACGTTCGGCACGCTGCCCATCGTAGCGGGATCGAAAGCGCCGTTCTTTTTGCAATCTTCGATTACCGCCTGGTACACACCGGCATAGCAGCGGTCGGGAATGATTGCTTTGGTGTCTTGCAGGTCACCTTGCGCGTTCCACATCTTGCCGGAGTCACGGATCATGGCTGGCATAGAGGCGTCGACGATCACGTCGCTAGGAACATGCAGGTTCGTGATGCCCTTGTCGGAATTCACCATGGCAAGCTTTGGACGCTTGGCATACTGGGCGTCGATATCGGCCTTGATCTCGGCCTGCTGGGCATCGGTGAGTTCAGCAAGGCGCGCATACAGATCACCGATGCCATTGTTGCGGTCGAAGCCGGCGGCCTTCAGTGTCTGCTCGTGCTTGGCCAATACGTCTTCATAAAACTTGTCAACGAAAACGCCGAACATGATGGGGTCAGAGACTTTCATCATGGTGGCTTTGAGGTGGACGGAGAAGAGTACGTCCTTCGCCTTGGCGTCTTCGATCTGCGCGGAGACGAATTCAGCCAGGGCCTTGCGGCTCATCACGGCTGCGTCGACGATCTCGCCAGCCTTGACCGCCGTTTTTTCCTTCAGGACCTTGGTATTGCCATCGTTACCGACCAGTTCGATCTTGAGGCTACCGGCGTTCTGGAGGGTTGCAGAGCGTTCGCTGCCGTAGAAGTCCCCGTTATCCATGTGTGCAACGTGGGACTTGGAGTCGGCACTCCATGCTCCCATGCGGTGCGGGTGCTTGCGTGCGTAATTCTTGACTGACAGCGGGGCGCGACGATCGGAGTTGCCTTCGCGCAGTACCGGGTTCACGGCGCTGCCCTTGATCTTGTCGTAGCGGGATTTGGCGTCTTTTTCGGCATCGGATTTGGGTTCGTCCGGATAGTCCGGAAGCTTGTAACCCTGGCTTTGCAGCTCTTTGATCGCAGCCTTTAGCTGCGGTACCGAGGCACTGATATTAGGAAGCTTGATGATGTTTGCTTCAGGGGTGGTAGCCAGCTCGCCCAGTTCGGCAAGGTGGTCGGAAATCTTCTGCTCGTCGCTGAGGTGCTCGGGGAAGGCGGCGATGATTCGGCCAGCCAGAGAAATGTCGCGGGTTTCTACGGCGATACCTGACGATTGGGTGAAAGCCTTGATGATCGGCAGTAGCGAGTACGTTGCCAGAGCAGGTGCTTCGTCGGTCAGCGTGTAGATGATTTTAGGCGTGGTGGACATGTTTTTCGTGTACCCCTCTTTTATCACAGCATTTGCACGAATCTTGATCGGCCCGCTTCGGCTGGTGTGCCTGGCGAGCATCATGAGCGCAGGTGAAACTCGAGATTCATCGGGAGCATTCCGTCGGTGCGACAACCGCACAAGCGCATGAAGCCGCCTACCGGAATGCCGGAGGTCTGGTGGTGCGAAGGCGATTTCGCAGCACGCCTGACCGACCGGTCGCGGCGTAGTATATCAGCGACAAGGGTCTTTCGCATGGGATGGCTTGGTCGTAGGAGCGGGGGCAGCAGGCGGGAGAAGTAAAGCGGCAGGAGAAGGGAGGTCCGTTCGCCGGCGAATCGACGAACGGACCACGCGTTCCGGAAGGCCGAAATTGATCAGGCTTCAGCGGTAACGGCTCGTTGCACGACAGCCGCCGCCGGGGCGGTGTCTTCAACGTTGGCCATTGCAGGGCGGATGTTCACGGCATGCAGACCCTTCGGGCCTTGCACGATTTCAAAGTTGACCGGCTGGCCAGCCTTCAATGTCTTGTATCCATCCATCTGGATCGCTGAGTAATGAGCAAACAAGTCTTCATCCCGACCTTCCGCCAGTACGAATCCGTAGCCTTTGGCATTGTTAAACCACTTGACCTTGCCGCTAAGCATGCCGACTTCCCTCTGCAAAGGACCCCATCACTGGAGTATGATCCGCCTCGTCGCCGCGCGAAGTGAACTTCGGCGGGACCCTTGAAACCCGTAGTTGGGTATTCCTTCGTTGTAACACCCTTTCGTCGAGTGTCAAGGCCGTGCGGCGGACGGTATTCGCCTCACTCGTCATCATTCCACCGCTACAGTGAAACGATCCTACCTTATGCGCTCTCACATCCAGATTCGTCTAACATCCAATCAGGGCCGTCCCGACGGTTACGAAGACGACTCCAGCGGTCTGGCGGTCGAAGAGGCCAAGCCTGAGTTAAAGGCGCCTTCGATGTATAAGGTGATAATGTTCAATGACGATTACACGCCGATGGATTTTGTCGTGGAGGTGCTCGAGACAATTTTCAGCATGAATCGGGAGCAGGCGACGCGTGTCATGCTTGCGGTTCATACCGAGGGAAAAGCGGTATGCGGCATATTTAGCCGTGATGTTGCTGAAACCAAGGCAGCGCAAGTCAATCAATATGCTAGGGAAAGCCAGCATCCTTTGCTTTGCGAGATCGAGATAGACGGCTGATGCGTCACTTGATTATGTCCAGGCAAGGCCCCACGTACAGTGTTTGGGCCGCGACGATCTGATCTTCGAGTACGTTCAGCAAGCTCTCAGATCCGTGGTCAAAGGCGTTGCAATCCTTCAAAGGTTCCAAAGCGACGACCGCTTGGTAAGAGGTGAAGCATGTTGAACCGTGAGCTAGAAGTCACTCTTAATCTCGCCTTCAAAGAGGCTCGGGCCAAACGTCACGAGTTCATGACGGTCGAGCATCTTTTGCTGGCATTGCTCGATAACGAAGCTGCAGCCACGGTATTGCGTGCGTGCGGCGCCAATCTCGACAAGCTACGCCATGACCTGCAGGAGTTCATCGACTCCACCACGCCGCTTATTCCACAGCACGATGAAGATCGCGAAACTCAGCCGACGCTGGGCTTCCAGCGCGTGCTTCAGCGTGCCGTTTTCCACGTCCAGAGCTCTGGCAAGCGCGAAGTGACCGGGGCCAACGTTCTTGTCGCTATCTTCAGTGAGCAGGAGAGTCAGGCCGTCTTCCTTCTGAAGCAGCAGAGTGTCGCTCGTATCGATGTGGTTAATTTCATCGCCCACGGTATCTCCAAGGTGCCAGGTCACGGTGAACAGGGCGACAATGATCCCGAGCCGCAAGACGAAGAGGGTGGTGAGGCGTCAGCGGCGGGCCAGCCGCTGGAAGCGTACGCATCCAATCTCAACGAAGCGGCTCGTCAGGGACGCATCGACCCCTTGGTAGGGCGAGAATCCGAAGTTGAACGCGTAGCCCAGATTCTTGCGCGGCGTCGCAAGAACAACCCCTTGCTGGTTGGCGAGGCGGGCGTAGGTAAGACCGCAATCGCCGAAGGCCTCGCGAAGCGCATCGTTGACGGCATGGTGCCTGACCTGCTTTCAGATAGCGTCGTCTACTCGCTTGATCTTGGTGCGCTGCTGGCCGGGACGAAATACCGGGGCGACTTCGAAAAGCGTTTCAAAGCGTTACTGAATGAGCTGCGCAAGCGGCCTCATGCCATTCTGTTCATTGACGAAATTCACACCATCATAGGTGCTGGTGCGGCATCTGGCGGTGTGATGGATGCGTCCAATCTGCTCAAGCCACTGCTGTCTTCGGGCGAGATCCGCTGCATCGGTTCAACGACCTTCCAGGAATTCCGTGGCATTTTCGAGAAGGATCGGGCCCTGGCGCGCCGGTTCCAGAAGGTCGATGTCGTGGAGCCATCGGTCGAGGACACGGTTGGCATTCTGAAGGGGCTCAAGGCACGCTTCGAGCAGCATCATCATATTGAATACAGTGATGAGGCGCTCCGCGTCGCCGCAGAACTTGCGGCTCGCTACATCAACGATCGACACATGCCCGACAAGGCGATCGATGTTATCGACGAGGCGGGTGCGTATCAGCAGCTTCAGCCCGAAGAAAAGCGGGTCAAACGCATCGAGGTGCAGCAGGTTGAAGACATCGTTGCGAAGATTGCGCGTATTCCACCAAAGAGCGTAAGCAGCTCGGACAAGGAGTTGCTGCGTAATCTGGAGCGCGATCTGAAGCTGACGGTCTTTGGTCAGAACGATGCCATCGATTCGCTTTCCACTGCGATCAAGCTGTCTCGTGCCGGCTTGAAAATGCCTGACAAGCCGGTTGGGTCGTTCCTGTTCGCAGGGCCGACCGGTGTTGGTAAGACCGAGGTTGCACGGCAGCTCTCCAAGGCGCTGGGTATTGATCTGGTCCGGTTCGACATGTCCGAGTACATGGAGCGCCATACCGTGTCGCGGCTCATTGGCGCCCCGCCAGGTTACGTCGGCTTCGATCAGGGTGGATTGCTGACCGAAGCGATCACAAAAACACCCCATTGCGTGTTGCTGCTCGATGAAATCGAAAAGGCGCATCCCGAGGTGTTCAATCTGCTTCTGCAGGTCATGGATCACGGCACGCTTACCGACAATAACGGTCGTAAGGCGGATTTCCGCAACGTGATCGTCATCATGACGACCAATGCGGGCGCGGAGACCGCCGCACGCGCGTCGATCGGTTTCACGCATCAAGATCATTCAACGGATGCGATGGAAGTCATCAAAAAGAGCTTCACCCCTGAGTTCCGGAACCGCCTGGATGCCATCATCCAGTTCGGTCGACTCAGTCACGAAGTCATAAAAAGCATTGTCGACAAGTTCCTTACCGAGCTTCAGGCTCAGCTTGAAGACAAGCGGGTGCAGTTGGAAGTCAGCGAAGAGGTGCGCAGCTGGCTTGGCGAGCGTGGTTACGACGTACAGATGGGCGCACGCCCGATGTCGCGTCTGATCCAGGATAAGATCAAGCGTCCGCTCGCAGAGGAAATCCTGTTCGGCGAATTGTCCGAGCATGGAGGTGTGGTGCACATCGATCTCAACGACGGCGAACTGACCTTCGAGTATGAGATCACTGCGGCGGAGCCGGCCTGAGCCGGTTCTGCTGTAATGAAAACGCCCGGCGATGCCGGGCGTTTTCATGTCCGTTACCGCATCAGCGAGCGCGGTAGGTGATGCGACCCTTGCTAAGGTCGTAAGGCGTCAGCTCTACGCGAACCTTGTCACCAGTGAGAATACGGATGTAATTCTTGCGCATCTTTCCGGAGATGTGCGCAGTAACGACGTGCCCATTCTCCAACTCCACACGAAACATGGTGTTGGGCAGGGTGTCGACGACAGTGCCTTCCATTTCGAAGCTGTCTTCTTTCGACATTCAGTAAAGCCCTCGATCTTTAGATTGGCCGAGCGGCAGATTGTCCGCTGGCGAAAACGGCAAATATTGTGCCCGAAAAGGAGAGAAGCTGCCAGTGCCTCAGGTCAGGGCTACCCAGCGCTGGTTGACGTGAAGCTCGATGGGACGGTATTCCGTCTTGTAGTTCATCTTGCGGCAGTTCTTGATCCAATAGCCCAGGTAGACCGCATTCAATCCCAGTCGTTTTGCTTCGCCTATCTGCCACAAGATGGCGAAGCGACCCAGGCTGCGCTTCTCCTCGTCTGGATCGTAAAACGTATACACCGCGGATAGCCCGTTGGGCAGGACGTCGGTGACGGCGATTGCTACCAATCGGCCGCCGAGTCTGAATTCGTAGAATCGGCAAAACGGAAGCTCTCGAACGAGGAAGGTCGAAAACTGGTCACGGCTAGGCGGATACATGTCGCCATCAGCGTGCCGTTCGCTGATGTACCGTGAGTAGAGTGCGTAATACTCTTCGGTAAATCTCGGTTTGGTCGCAATTACTTCCAGATCTGCATTGCGTTTCAGTATCCGGCGCTGCTGTCGATTGGGCTCAAACCCATAGCTCGGTATGCGTGCGGGGATGCAGCCACTGCAATTCTGACAGTGCGGACGATAAAGGTGATCGCCGCTTCGACGAAAGCCGACTTCGGACAGTTCGGCGTAGACCCTTGCATCCATTGGCTGGCTTGGATCGAGGAACAGGGTAGTCGCCTGCTCTTCGGGCAAGTAGCTGCACGGATGAGGCTGGGTGGCATAGAACTTCAGGCGAGCCAGCTCGGTCATGGAAAAATCTCGGATCGACGTGGCTAAAGTGTAGCCAGCCCTCTGGTAAACGCCTAGATCGACCAGTTTGCGTCGGTCGGGTCATCGAGACCTTTTTCAAGGTAATCGGCAAAGACGCGGCGCGTGATTGGGCGGGCCCCAAAACTATGCAGATGCTCAGTGGGCATCTGACAATCTATGAGACTGAATCCCCAGTGTCGAAGTTTGGTCGCAAGGGTGACGAAAGCAACTTTCGAGGCGTTGTCTGCTCGGCTGAACATTGACTCGCCAAAGAAAAGCCGCCCCATTGCGAGGCCGTATAGGCCTCCAACGAGCTCGTCGTCCCGCCATGCTTCGACCGAGTGGGCGAAGCCCTGGCGGTGCAGTTCGACGTAGGCCGATTGCATGGGGCTGGTGATCCAGGTCCCGTCGGTATAATCGCGAGGTGCCGCGCATCCTCGAATAACGCCTTCAAAGTCACGATCGAATGTGATTTCAAACGTTTGTCGCCGCATGACCTTCGCAAGGCTGCGAGACACGTGCAGCTCCTCGGGGAACAGCACTGTCCTTGGATCCGGCGACCACCAAAGAATAGGCTGGCCGTCCTGGTACCACGGAAAGCAACCGTGTCGATACGCCTCGACCAGCCTTGCGGGGCTCAGATCGCCACCAGCCGCCAGGAGTCCATTGGGCTCCTGAAGTGCGGTGTCCAGAGGGGGGAACTGCAGTGACTCGCGACTAAGCCATGCCAGCATGCGTGATGCTCAGAGGTCCAGGTACTTTTCGGCGTCAAGTGCTGCCATGCAACCGGCGGCGGACGACGTAATTGCCTGACGATAGACGTGATCCGCCACATCGCCTGCAGCGAATACGCCGGGGATGCTGGTCGTCGTAGCATCTCCGTCTCCACCGCCCTTGACGATCAGGTAGCCGTCGCGCATCTCGAGCTGCCCCTTGAACAAGTCGGTGTTGGGTTTGTGGCCAATGGCAATGAAGACGCCCGCTAAGGGCAGGTCAGTGGTAGTGCCGTCGACGACATTACGAATGCGTGCGCCGGTAACGCCACTGGCATCGCCGAGCACTTCATCCAGCGTATGGTTCCAGTGCAGTCGGACATTGCCGGTGGCAGCCTTCTCGAAGAGCTTGTCTTGAAGGATTTTCTCAGAGCGAAGCTTGTCACGGCGATGGATGACATGAACCTCACGCGCAATGTTGGAGAGGTAGAGCGCTTCCTCCACCGCCGTATTACCGCCACCCACAACGCATACGACCTGGTTGCGATAGAAGAAACCATCGCAGGTAGCGCAGGCAGAAACGCCTTTGCCATGAAAGGCCTCTTCAGATGGCAGGCCGAGGTATTGCGCCGAAGCACCGGTCGCGATGATGAGTGCATCGCAGCTGTAGGTGCCGCTGTCACCCCGTAGAATGAACGGGCGTGACTGCAACTCGGCCGTGTGAATATGGTCGTAGACCATCTCGGTTTCGAAACGCTCGGCGTGGCGCTGCATGCGCTCCATCAGGCCGGGGCCGGTCAGCCCCTCGGGATCTCCCGGCCAGTTATCGACTTCAGTGGTTGTGGTGAGCTGCCCACCAGGCTGAATGCCGGTGATGATAGTGGGCTTGAGATTCGCACGTGCTGCATAGACTGCAGCAGTGTATCCGGCAGGGCCGGAGCCAAGAATGATCAGGCGAGAATGCTTGACGTCGCTCATAGAAAGACTCCATAAGTCTTTGTCACGAAAAGGTTTGCATGCTCAAATTGAGCACATCTGTTGGTGCACATGCTACACCGATGCCGCCAAGGGCGGTAAGGGCGAACGCCGGTCGAAATCGACTTGGCGCATGGCCAAGCATCATGGGCAGCGTTCGAGCAAAGCCGTACAATAGGCCGCGCTTGGCCAACAAATGAAATTGAAAGCGCCTATGGCGCAGGAAAAGCCGCGTTTTGAAAAACTCTTCTGCATCTGCTCGAAAGGCCGACTGGCGGGACCAGATCACGGTTCGTTTGAAAGAGGGCGCGCTCATCGCCCTGGCCGCGCTGTGTGCGTACCTGTGGATGGCATTGCTTACCTACAACCCCACTGATCCGGGTTGGACTCACACCAGTGCGGTGCAGGAAGTGCACAACGCAGCCGGAAGGGCAGGGGCATGGTTCGCCGACATCCTGTTCATGGTGTTGGGGTATTTCGCCTACGTGTTCCCGTTGCTACTGGCTGTAAAGACCTGGCAAGTTTTCCGCGCGCGTCATGAGCCCTGGCTCTGGAGTGGCTGGCTGTTCTCCTGGCGCTTGATCGGCCTGGTGTTCCTGATCCTGTCCGGCTCTGCACTCGCGTTCATCCACTTTCATTCTGCACCTGGCTTGCCGGCCTCAGCAGGCGGTGCGCTTGGGCAAAGTCTAGGTCAGCTTGCGATCAACGCGCTGAACGTTCAAGGCAGTACGCTGGTTTTCCTCGCCTTCTTCCTTTTCGGGATGACGGTTTTTGCAGACCTGTCATGGTTTAGGGTTATGGACCTGACCGGGAAGATCGCGTTGGATCTCGTTGAGCTGATCCAGACCGGGTTCTCCCGATGGTGGGGTGCCCGAGCTGAACGTAAGCAGATGCTCGCTCAGCTACGCGAAGACGACTACGATGCACCTGCGGCTCCCAAGGCCGTAAGGCGTGAGCCGGCACCAAAGGTGAAGGCGCCCTCGTCGGAGCGAGTCGAACCTGCCTTCGAACCCGCCATCGAGCCCGACGTGCCGTTCGATCTTGAGCCTGAAGCGCCTCGTCGGGCCGCTCCTGTAATTGCGGCACCTGCGCCAAGCAAGCTGGCGACGGAGCCAGCCAAGCGAACCGAAAAGCCGAAGCCTGTGACTCAATTCGTTGATGCGGCGGTCGCCGGTACGGTTCCACCTATTTCGCTTCTTGATCCGCCAGAGAAGAAACAGCGAAGCTATTCGGCCGAATCGCTTGAATCAATGTCCCGTCTCCTCGAGGTAAAACTCAAGGAGTTCGGTGTCGAAGTCGTGGTCGAGGGTGTGTATCCCGGTCCGGTTATTACACGGTTCGAGATACAGCCGGCGGCAGGTGTGAAGGTCAGCCGCATTTCGAATCTTGCCAAGGACCTTGCCCGGTCATTGGCGGTGATCAGTGTCCGGGTCGTGGAAGTGATTCCAGGCAAGACGACCGTCGGTATCGAGATACCCAATGAAGACCGACAGATCGTACGGTTCTCCGAGGTTCTGGAGTCGGCGACGTACGATGACGCCAAGTCCCCGGTGACGCTGGCACTCGGGCATGATATCGGTGGCAACCCAATCGTGGCCGACCTTGCCAAAATGCCCCATCTGCTGGTTGCTGGCCCCACCGGCTCCGGTAAGTCGGTCGGCGTGAACGCGATGCTGCTGTCGATCCTGTTCAAATCGACGCCCGAAGAGGCGCGCTTGATCATGATCGACCCGAAGATGCTTGAGCTGTCTATCTACGAAGGCATCCCTCATCTGCTCTGCCCAGTCGTCACGGATATGAAGGAAGCCGCCAATGCGTTGCGCTGGAGCGTCGCCGAGATGGAGCGCCGGTACAAGCTGATGGCGGCAATGGGGGTTCGGAACCTTGCTGGGTTCAACCGCAAGGTGAAGGACGCGGAAGAAGCGGGTACGCCGCTTACCGATCCGCTTTACCGCCGCGAAAGCATGGAAGACGAAGCGCCGCTGCTGAAGACGTTGCCAACCATCGTGGTGGTGGTCGACGAGTTTGCCGACATGATGATGATCGTCGGTAAGAAGGTCGAAGAACTCATTGCTCGAATTGCACAGAAAGCGCGGGCGGCAGGCATTCACTTGATCCTTGCAACCCAACGTCCATCGGTGGATGTCATCACGGGTCTGATCAAGGCGAACATCCCTACGCGGATGGCGTTTCAGGTTTCGAGCAAGATCGACTCCCGTACCATTCTCGACCAAGGTGGCGCAGAGCAGTTGCTGGGCCACGGCGACATGCTGTACTTGCCGCCGGGCACAGGCCTTCCCGTGCGTGTACACGGCGCGTTCGTATCGGATGATGAAGTCCATCGGGTGGTAGAGGCGTGGAAGCAGCGCGGCGCCCCCGACTACATCGAAGACATACTGGCCGGTGCGGACGAAGGCAGTTCGAGCGGCAGCTTCGAGGGCGGCGGTGAAGGGAGCGAAGGTAGCGAAGAGGATCCGCTTTACGATGAAGCCGTACGCTTCGTAACGGAAAGTCGACGGGCTTCTATTTCCTCGGTTCAACGCAAGCTCAAGATCGGATACAACCGTGCGGCCCGCATGATCGAAGCGATGGAAATGGCGGGTGTCGTGACACCGATGAACACAAATGGCTCGCGCGAAGTCATCGCGCCTGCCCCTATCCGAGATTGACGTAGCGAGGCGATTATCCCATGCGTGCGATTCGCGTGATCCTGTTGTGCATGTTGAGTCTGTTCGTTATCCCGGCGCACGCCAATGATGCGGCGGTCAAACGTCTTACCGATTTGCTGGGGCAGGTCCAGACCCTGAACGGGCGGTTCTCTCAACTTACGCTCGATGGAGCGGGGACCAACCTGCAAGAGACCTCCGGTGAAATGTTTCTACAGCGTCCCGGTCTGTTCCGTTGGCACACCGATGCACCCATGGAGCAATTGCTCGTTTCAGACGGCAAGCAAGTCTGGTTGTATGACCCCGACCTTGAGCAAGTGACCGTTCGCGCACTCGATCAGCGCTTGACGCACACGCCGGCGCTGCTGCTATCGGGCGACGTTTCAGAGATCAGCCGCAGCTTCGATATCACTTACAAGGAAGCGAGTGGTGTAGTCGACTTCGAGTTGAAGCCCAAGGCGCGTGATACGTTGTTCGACAGCCTCCGGATGTCGTTCCGTCAAGGAACGATCAACGATATGCAGCTGATCGACAGCGCGGGCCAGCGTACGAACATCCTGTTCACGGGCGTGAAGCTTAATGCGCCCGTCGACAAGTCGCTCTTTACCTTCCAGGTGCCGAAGGGCGCCGACGTCATCCAAGAGTAACGGGGCATACGTTGGATCTGTTCGGCTCTCGACCGGTTGCACAACCCTTGGCCGCGCGCCTTCGCGCGACCACTTTGGACGAGTATGTTGGTCAGGAGCACGTGCTAGGGCCTGGCAAGCCATTACGCGAAGCCCTGGAACAGGGCGCGCTGCACTCAATGGTTTTCTGGGGCCCCCCAGGCGTCGGTAAGACCACATTGGCGAAACTGCTGGCGCAGGTGACAGACGCACATTTCGAAACCATCTCCGCCGTCTTGTCAGGCGTAAAAGAAATTCGTCAGGCCGTGGAGATGGCTCGGCAGCAGGCAGGCCAATATGGACGCCAGACCATTCTGTTCGTTGACGAAGTCCACCGCTTCAACAAAAGCCAGCAAGACGCCTTCCTACCGTACGTAGAAGACGGGACGCTCATCTTCATAGGTGCGACGACGGAAAATCCGTCGTTCGAGCTTAACAATGCGCTGCTATCCCGGGCACGGGTATATGTTTTGAAGAGTTTGAGCGAGGAGGCCATGCGCCGTCTTGTTCAACGCGCGCTGACAGAAGAAAAAGGGTTAGGTGCACGCAAATTAAGGTTGCCTGAAGAAAGCTTCCAACTGCTTCGTGCTGCGGCTGACGGCGACGGCCGGCGCCTCTTGAATTTTCTGGAGAATGCTGCGGATCTTGTCGACGACGAGGCCGAGATCGAGCCTGAGCTTCTAGGCAGCCTGCTCGGCGACGGGCGCAGACGATTTGATAAAGGTGGCGAGGCGTTCTACGACCAGATATCGGCGCTGCACAAGTCAGTGCGCGGATCCAACCCGGACGCAGCGCTTTACTGGTTCGCTCGCATGCTCGATGGTGGATGTGATCCTCTTTATATCGCACGTCGGGTCGCGCGCATGGCCAGCGAAGACATCGGCAATGCAGACCCGCGCGCCCTCGCGATCTGCATGTCCGCCTGGGATGTCCAGGAGCGCCTTGGCAGCCCCGAAGGAGAACTCGCCATCGCGCAGGCGGTGGTATATCTAGCCTGTGCCCCCAAAAGCAATGCTGTTTATACCGCTTTCAAACGTGCTCGCCATGATGCTGCGTCAGGCGGATCGCTGGACGTTCCGCTGCATTTGAGAAACGCACCGACGAAGCTGATGAAAACGCTAGGCTATGGTGACGAGTATCGTTATGCGCATGATGAGCCAGATGCATACGCGGCTGGAGAAGACTATTTCCCGGAGGAAATGGAGCCCCGCCAGTACTACCAACCTGTGCCACGTGGGCTGGAACTGAAGATAGGCGACAAGCTGCAGCACCTGGCCAGTCTTGATGAAAAGAGCCCACGCCAGCGGAGGTCCAGATGATCCTTCTTGTCGGAGCCGTCGCAGCGGGCGGAGCCCTGGGTACTCTGCTGCGATTCGCGACAGGCAATTTCGTCAATGCGCATTGGCCGCAGCACTTCTTTCTGGCCACGTTTGCGGTGAACATCGTTGGATGCCTGCTCATTGGCTATTGCTATGGGCTCTTCGCGATGCGGCCCGATGTCTCCCTCGCTGTCCGCTCTGCCATAATGGTTGGCTTCCTGGGTGGGCTCACGACCTTTTCTTCATTTTCGCTCGATACGTTGCGTTTGCTCGAAACGGATCAGGCGCCTCTGGCCTTCCTGTATGCCGGATCAACTGTATTGGGCGGGCTATTATTCACCTGGCTTGGCCTTTCACTGACCAAACTCTGAACGAGAACAAACATGCTTGACCCGAAACTGCTACGCACTCAACTCTCCGAACTGGCACAACAGCTGGCCACACGCGGCTACGAGCTGGACGTCGCACGTATCGAGTCACTGGAAAGTCGCCGCAAGTCGGTTCAGACGCGCACCGAGCAACTGCAGGCGGAGCGCAATACGCGATCAAAATCCATTGGCCAAGCCAAGCAACGCGGCGAAGATATCGCGCCCTTGCTGGCGGATGTTGACCGCTTGGGTGCGGAGCTCGACCAGGGGAAGCGAGATCTCGACGCGCTGCAAGCCGAGCTTGACGGCATCATGCTGGCGATCCCCAACTTGCCCGATAGCAGCGTACCGGTAGGGCGCAGCGAGGACGATAACGTTGAAGTGCGCCGCTGGGGCACACCGCGTGCGTTCGAATTCGATGTCCGTGATCATGTAAGTCTTGGCGAGCAACATGGGTGGTTGGACTTTGAAGCCGCCGCCAAGCTTTCCGGGGCGCGCTTCGCTGTCATGCGCGGCCCGATTGCCCGGCTGCACCGCGCGCTTGCGCAGTTCATGATCAATCTTCATACCGGCGAGCATGGATACGAAGAGACCTACACACCGTATCTTGTCCAGGCGCCTGCGCTGCAGGGCACTGGCCAGCTCCCCAAGTTCGAAGAAGACCTCTTCAAGATCTCGCGCGAAGGCGAAGCGGACTTCTACCTGATTCCGACTGCCGAAGTGTCACTGACCAATCTGGTGGCCGGGCAGATTCTGGATGCCAAGCAGCTTCCTCTCAAGTTCGTCGCGCATACGCCGTGCTTTCGAAGCGAAGCCGGTGCCTCAGGGCGAGATACGCGCGGAATGATTCGCCAGCATCAATTCGACAAGGTCGAAATGGTTCAGGTGGTAGAGCCCGGGAAGTCATTTGAAGCGCTCGAAAGCCTGACATCAAATGCCGAGCGCGTCCTGCAGTTGCTTGAGTTGCCCTATCGTGTGTTGTCGCTCTGCACCGGCGATATGGGCTTTGGCGCAACGAAAACCTATGATCTCGAAGTCTGGGTACCCAGTCAGGATAAATACCGAGAGATTTCGTCCTGCTCGAACTGCGGTGACTTTCAGGCCCGCCGGATGCAGGCGCGGTACCGGAATCCTGAAACCGGCAAACCGGAGCTCGTTCACACGCTCAATGGGTCGGGGCTTGCAGTCGGTCGTACGCTCGTCGCGATCCTGGAAAACTATCAGCAGGCTGACGGTTCGATACGGGTGCCTGAGGTCCTGAAACCTTATATGGGCGGAATCCAACAGATTGGCTGATAAGCTCAATCGCTCGGAGTTCTTGGGCCGGTCTCATGCCGGCCTGCTTTTACCTGTTCGTTGATCGAGACTCAAACCATGGAATTTTTGCCGCTCTTTCATAACCTGCGGGGACGTACGGTTCTGCTCGTCGGGGGCGGCGAGATTGCACTGCGTAAAGGGCGTTTGCTCATTGAGGCTGGTGCGCTGCTGACGGTTGTGTCGCCAGAAATCGACATTGAACTCGAGGCCCTTGTGCTCGCGTCCGGAGGCGCTACCCAGCGTCGGCGCTATGGCGCGGCAGATGTGCAGGAAAGCGTTTTGGTCATTGCTGCCACCGACGACGATGCGCTCAATGCGGCAGTGTCAAGAGACGCGCAAGCACTGGGGATTCCGGTTAATGTCGTCGATGCACCATCGCTCTGTACGGTGATATTTCCAGCGATCGTCGATCGATCTCCGCTGATCGTAGCCATTTCGAGTGGCGGTGATGCGCCCGTGCTGGCGCGCCTTGTCCGTGCCAAGATCGAAACATGGCTACCGTCGGCCTATGGTCGCCTTGCGGGGCTAGGCAAGGCGTTCCGAGCCAGAGTCAAGTCAAGGTTCCCGGATGTCCGAGATCGTCGAATCTTTTGGGAGAATGCCTTTCAGGGTGATATCGCTGAACGCGTTTTTGCCGGACGGGACCGGGAAGCCGAGCAGCTCATGGATAGGGCGCTAGTGTCCGGCGGAACCGTTGCATCGAGCGGTGAGGTATATCTGGTTGGTGCGGGTCCGGGCGATCCCGACCTACTTACCTTCCGCGCGCTGCGGCTCATGCAGCAGGCAGATGTGGTGCTCTACGATCGTTTGGTAGCACCGGCTATCGTGGATCTATGCCGGCGGGATGCTGATCGCATTTATGTTGGCAAGCGTCGGGCAGAGCATGCCTTGCCACAAGACCGTATAAACTCCCTGCTCGTCGATCTGGCAAAGCAGGGCAAGCGCGTGCTGCGGCTCAAAGGGGGCGACCCGTTCATCTTCGGTAGGGGCGGCGAAGAAATCGAAGAGCTTGCAGCACAGGGAATTGCGTTCCAGGTGGTGCCCGGGATCACCGCCGCATCGGGTTGCGCCGCGTACGCGGGAATTCCACTGACACACCGTGATTATGCGCAATCAGTACGTTTCGTCACGGGGCATCTAAAGAACAACACGTTTGATCTGCCCTGGCAGGATTTGGTTGCTCCGGGACAGACACTCGTCTTCTATATGGGGCTCGTTGGTCTCCCAACAATCTGCAGTGAACTGATCCGACATGGACGTGCATCGGAAACGCCCGCTGCGCTGATTCAGCAGGGCACTACGGTTAATCAGCGTGTCTTCTGCGGCACGCTGGGGGATCTCCCTGCTCTGGTAGAGCGGCATGAAGTCCATGCGCCCACACTCGTAATTGTGGGCGAAGTGGTGAGTCTGCGTGAGAAGCTGGCCTGGTTTGAGGGTAACGTCGAGGCGCCGGTAATTCAGGCGCCTTGAAAACGTTGCCCGGTATCAATCGGCCTGGTGACTTGGCGTGCTCATTCAGGCCCGGCGGCAGTCTTTCGATCGAAGAGGCCATGGCCTTCGAGCCGAGCGCGGTCATGTGAGCGCTCGAGTCCCAGATTGGGCCCCTTGGGAACGATGCCGTTCGGATTGATGTTCGCGTGGCTCAGGTAGTAATGCCGCTGAATGTGGGTGAAATCCACCGTGCCTGAAATGCCGGGCCATTGGTAAATTTCGCGTAGCCAATTGGAAAGGTTGGGGTAGTCCTCAATGCGCCGTAGGTTGCATTTGAAATGGCCATGGTAGACGGCGTCGAAGCGGATCAGCGTAGTGAAAAGCCGGATATCGGCTTCGGTGAAGTAAACGCCTGCCAGGTAGCGTCGTGTCTCAAGCAGGTGTTCCAGCTGGTCCAATACCTCGAATAGCTCGTCGAACGCCTTTTCGTACGCGTGCTGAGTGGTAGCAAATCCAGCGCGATAGACTCCATTGTTCACAGCCGGATAGATACGATCATTCAGCTCATCAACCGTTGAACGCAATGGCTTTGGGTACAGATCTACGGTAGAGCCGGTTATCCCGTCGAAGGCTTCATTGAAGATTCGCAGAATCTCGGCGGATTCGTTGTTGACGATTTGACTCGTCTTCCTGTCCCACAGGGTCGGCACGGTGACACGGCCCGTGTAGGCTGGATCATCCTGAATGTACCGTTCATACAAGAACTTCAAGCCATCCAGCTCGTCGCCGGTGGAGCCTGAGTGCGTGTCGAATGTCCAACCATTTTCGCCCATCAGCCAGCTGACCACCGAGACAGAGACCAGCGACGACAACCCTTTTAGCTCACGTGCGATCAGCGTTCGATGCGCCCAGGGACACGCGAGCGATACGTACAAGTGATAGCGGCCATCCTCCGGCAGGAAAATGGACTGACCGCTTGGATCGATCAGGCTTCGACGCTGTGCTGCTTCCCGCTGGAAGTCGCCATTCTTATCGTTTTCATACCAGCGATCCTGCCATTGCCCATTGACGAGTAGTCCCACGGTGACCTCCGGATCGATCGACTTAGTGCTTACGGCCTTTCCAATAGGAGTTCGCTAACACCAAGGCGTTCTCTCGATCGTGTCCAAGCCCGCGGAGTGCCAGCGCAACGGTGGCGACGATCGCCATTTCACCGTAGGCATCACTCGCGTCCCCTTTCCACACGGCCACGAGATGCTCCGCGTTCAGGCTTGCAGGCTTGACCTGCCGCTGCGGAGAAAGGGCAGGCCAGGCTTCATCCCAGGTGGTTCCGCCATGCGTGCCGTACAGCTGGCCATTGGCGTCAGGGTTCATTTCGATCTCGCCACCTTCTCCCTTGATTACAAGAGCTGTATCACCGAGCAAGGCTGCGGCCTGACGATGAACGTCCTGATACCCAGGGTGGAAAATGCTTTGCAACCCACAGCGGGCGCTCAACGGGTTGATTAGTCTTGCCAGCGAGTGGATGGGCGACCGTAGACCAAGTTCAGCGCGTAGATCGATCATGTGCTGAAGCGTTGGCATCCACACGCCTAAGGGTATGAAGCCCACCGACTGCGAGTCGAGCGCCTGTTCGACTTCGCTCCAATTTGAACAGGCCGGTATGTCCAATAGCTGGAGCAGTTGCTCGGTATATAGCCGTCCACCGGTATGCAGACCGCCACCATGGATGAGAACGCGAACTCCGTTTTGGGCCAGACAGCGAATCGAAAGCAAAAACCAGGGCAAATGCCGCTTTTTGCCCGCGTAGGAAGGCCAGTCGAGATCGACCGGGATGGACGGCGCCTCCAGTCGGCTCCTGACCGCTTCCGTGAAACCCGCAAGTTCGTCCGCGGTTTCCTCCTTGTGGCGGAGCAGCATGAGAAACGCCCCAAGCTGTGCGTCGGTCACACGTCCATCGAGTAGCATCCCCATGGCTTCACGTGCTTCATCTCGGGTCAAGCCACGTGCGCCACGCTTACCCTTGCCCAGAATTCGTACGAATTGGGCGAAGGGATGCTCTTCGGGAGTTGCCAGCTTCATGAATGCTCCGAAAGGACGTTCAAATACAGTTGGTGGGTTTGGGCAGGCCTGCCAGTTTTGCGCCCAGCTTTGCGGGCATGCCGTCGAACAAACGGTTCAGATAGGCGCTCCTGCCCTTGTCCGCGCCCAGCCTAAGCGTCACGTACTTCACCAATGGGCGGGTCGACGGCGATAGCTGAAATTCGGCGTAGAAATCTCTCAGCAGGTTCAAGATTTCCCAATGGTCGTCCGTGAGCGTAATCCCACTTTGCTCTGCCAATAAGGCCGCTACAGTGGGCGACCAGTCGGCGAGATTTGCAAGATAACCTTCCGGGTCGAGCGGAATGGCGCGCCCCTCTGCATTCAGCGCTGTCATAACCAGCTATTGACTCTGTCGTAGCGCGTGCAGATTTCGACAAATCCGGGGTAGTCGAGCAGCCTGATCCTTCCCTCGACCGATTCGATGCCCCGTGCAGTGACATCCTCAACCATTGCGAAGACACAGTTATGCTCGCCAAGAGCATTCAGCAATTTGGCTGGGTCACTACCTGTTTGCATCGCATAGACAGCATCGCCGCAGAGCAGTAATCCGTCTTGTTCAGCGAGCAGCCTTACGCAGCTGGAAAAGTCGCTATTACTGGCGGGAGCGTGGCTCAACATATGTAAGGTAGCCATTAGAGCGTTATCACGTGGTCAAAGCGGTTGATCAATTGTCCCAGGCAATCGTCGTCCAGGACCTCAACAGCAAGGCGGGGATCAGGTGAGATACCGCGACAGGCCAGGCTTGATTTGCAAGCATATAGCTCGTCAATGCCGAACATCTCCAAGGCCTGGAGGTTGGCCGTGACATCTTTCTGCTGAATGGACACTGGCTTCTGGTTAGGTGCTAGCTGCAGTACGCCGTCGTCGAGGAACAACATCGCGATGGGTAAATCGAAAGCACCGCCAGCCAACGCAATATCGAGTGCTTCACGGGCCGATGGGCCAGACCACGGTGATTTCCTGCTGACAATCAGCATCGAATGCATCAAGCGCCTCCGAAACAGACCAGGCGGTCCGTGCCTTGGCAGGCTTCGTGGAGTTGACCGAGTCCAGACAACACCCACGGTGCCTCTACCGTGTCAGCGCCGGGACGACCATGCCTCTGCGCCTCATTGGCGTCCAGTGTTCCGCGGCGCAGCGCTGCAGCAATGCAAACGACTGCATCGAGCGAGTTTTGACGGATGAATGCAGCCCATTCCGTAGACACTGCTAACTCGTCCTGAGGCGCTATGACAGCGCGGGAGGCGTTATGGACGCCGTCCTGATAAAAGAACAACCTGGAAATTTCGTGTTCACTTGCCAGCACCGCTTCGCAGAACCGGAGGGCTCGACGAGAGGAGGGGGCTTGAGGTGGGGAAAAGACGGCGATCGTGAATTTCATGGCAGTTCGTCCGGTAGCGTCGTCATGATACGTCAGGTGATCGAAGACGCAAAAACAAGAAAGCCCGCCGAAGCGGGCTTTCCAGACTGCATCACGATCAATCGTCGCTACTCATGAAACCGAATAGTTGAAGCAGGCTTATGAACAGGTTGTAGATTGAAACGTAGAGGGTGATGGTTGCCAGGATGTAATTGGTCTCGCCACCGTGGATGATTGCGCTCGTCTGGTACAGGATGCACGCCGAGGCGAACAGTACGAAGCCAGCGCTGATCGCCAATTGCAGTCCACTGATCTGGAAGAAGAAGCTTGCCAGAACCGCGGCCAGAAGAACGAAGAAGCCCGCAGTGATGAAGCCGCCCAGGAAGCTCATGTCCTTACGGGTAGTCAGCACGTACGCCGAAAGTCCGAAGAATACCAGCGCCGTCATGGCAAATGCGGAGCTGATGACTTCGCCGCCGTTCGGCATGCCAAGATAGAGATTAAGGATCGGTCCGAGCGTATAGCCCATGAATCCCGTCAGAGCGAACGTTGTTACCAGGCCCCATGCCGAATCACGCAGCTTCATGGTCAGGAAGAAAAGACCGTAGAATGCAACCAGTGTGACGATGATGCCAGGATGAGGCACGTTCGCCTGTTGAGCGACATAAGCAACGAACCCACTAAATGCCATGGTCATGGCGAGCAGGGCGTAGGTGTTGCGCAGAACGCTACTGACCTGCCGTTGGGCTGTCTGCGTCGTATTTAGCGCATAGTCATGTTCTTGCATCGCAACGATTCTCCTCAGAAATCCGATCGATCCATGATCCAGGTACAACGAGATCATAACAGGTCGAATTCGAAAATCGATGACTAGAGTTTGACAGTGTGTTGCGTTCGGGTACTATGTCGCCCGCACCTGCGGAGGTGTGGCCGAGTGGTTTAAGGCAGCGGTCTTGAAAACCGCCGACTCGCAAGGGTCCTAGAGTTCGAATCTCTACGCCTCCGCCATACAGATGCTCGATCCAGGGTGTTTAGCAGGCAAGGCTCGCCTGAAACGGGAGCAAGCCTTAAGCACTTCGGGAATTGAGCGAACACGAAAACGGCCCTTTATAGGGCCGTTTTCGTTTCAGTTGCCGCATAGCATGCGAGACTCGGCATGCGTACATGGCCTCGCGGGTCATTACTGATTCATCGCAAACCTGAGTTGCCTCTCAACGCTGGCGCGGCGCGGCCTGGCTGGCATGTGTTGGTACATGGCCCGCCCCTCAGATCGCCACCAAATGCCTGACGCCATTCGCCTCCATTGTCTCTCCGCGACCGCGCTGGATGATTTCGCCGCGGCTCATCACAAGATAGTGATCGGCTAACTCGGCCGCGAAATCGTAAAACTGCTCGACCAGCAAGATAGCCATGTCGCCGCGCTCGGCGAGCTTCTTGATGACTACGCCAATTTCCTTGATGACGGAAGGCTGAATGCCTTCGGTAGGCTCATCGAGAATCAGCAAACGCGGTTGGCTCGCAAGGGCACGACCGATCGCAAGTTGCTGCTGCTGGCCGCCCGAAAGGTCGCCCCCTCGGCGGTGCTTCATTTCAAGCAGAACCGGGAAGAGTTCGTAGATGAATGCGGGCGCCGTCTTCGCCTGACTGGCCGGGAATCGAGACAGGCCCATCAGCAAGTTCTCTTCCACGGTCAGGCGTGGAAATATCTCGCGGCCCTGTGGCACATAGGCGATGCCCGCCTGTACACGCTGATGAGGCTTGTAGCCGGTGATGGTTTTTCCTTCCCATTCAACGTTGCCGTCCTTTGCGGGGATCAAGCCCATCAGGCATTTGAGGAGCGTGGTCTTACCTACGCCGTTACGGCCGAGCAGACACGTGACTTCCCCAACGTTCACATCGAATGACAGACCGCGAAGGATATGACTGCCGCCGTAGTACTGGTGAAGCTGCTGGACCTGGAGCATATGACGCCTCGAATCTGTGTCGGGTGGATGGCCGAAACTTTCCACCGAGGTACTATCGGATGAGGTCAGATGTTCATCCGTTTGTGTTGATCAGTCGCATGGGAGGCCGTGCTGTTATCCATCCTGCGGTGAAGTGTGCAATCCGGAGGCAATGCCCATTCGAATCAGCGGCCGAGATACACCTCGATCACGCGCTCGTTGGCCTGCACCTCTTCCAGTGAGCCCTCTGCCAGCACATGGCCCTGATGGAGCACGGTGACATGGTCGGCAATGCTCCCGACGAAGCCCATGTCGTGCTCCACCACCATCAGGGAATGTTTGCCCGCGAGTGACTTGAACAACTCGGCCGTGAACTCGGTTTCTGCGTCAGTCATGCCGGCGACTGGTTCGTCCAGCAACAGCAGTTGTGGCTCTTGAATCAGCAGCATGCCGATTTCCAAAAACTGTTTTTGGCCGTGAGACAGCAGGCCTGCTGGCCGCGCTCGGGTGCTATCCAGTCGAATCGTGGTCAGGATTTCGTTGATCCGATCGCGCTGTTCGCCAGTCAGTTTTGCCCGCAGGCTCCCCCAGACGGACTTGTTCGTTTTCTGGGCGAGTTCCAGATTCTCGAACACCGACAATGCTTCGAACACCGTCGGTTTCTGAAATTTGCGGCCGATGCCCGATTGCGCAATCGCAACCTCGCTCATT
>ERZ1023508.33-NODE-33-length-80721-cov-6.199018_pt1 | contig 80721 bp, 72 predicted proteins | sample MGYA00380548_ERZ1023508 | MGnify/ENA primary metagenome ERZ1023508 (study PRJEB33173, sample SAMEA4830311) | metagenome | study: EMG produced TPA metagenomics assembly of the PRJEB25223 data set...
GGTGAGGGACAGTCGAGCGTATCCGCTAGAACGTAGGCTTCGAACGCGACCTCATCAATCCAGAATTGCGCATGGCGTTTCAATTCGCCAGACGCATCCAATGCTGCAACCGCGTCCGCGACATCGTTGCGTACCGTGGGATCCGATACGTGGAATGCCTGGGTGAACCGGTACCCGGCGACGGGGTCGATTCTGCGGTTATAGCGCACCCACTCCGGCAGGTCGGCAAGCTGGCTCAACAAGACGTCTTCAGCCGCAACGGCCGCGCATTCGCCAAGCTTCAAACCAATCAGCGCATGCGCCGTGCTTGGATAGAAGCGCGGCACAACACCAAAGCGCTGGACGAGAATCGATGCATAGGGGCTCTGTCGCGTCAGACACACTTGCTGACCTGTCAAAGCATGCCAGTTCGAAGGGCCCGATTCAGCCGGGCTTAGTGCGGAAATAGCAGATTCGAAATAAACCACACCCGCTGTCTCGCCCATCAGCACGGTCGCATCTGATGGCGATGCATCGGATGCTTTGCCGACCAACGCATCGCGCATCGATACAGGCCGGCGCAGCTGCTCACCCATTTTTTTGGCAAGCGTCGCCTCGAACGTGTGGCCTTTTGCGGGCGATTCTGCGGTCGAGAACAGCGGATATCGTCCAGCCTGGACGGTCACCGACTCGCCATCCGCCCGCGAGACGTTCAGGTTGAACGCCAGCACGAGCAGAGACCAGATCGCGAGCCGGGATCGCATCATCAGACGTACTGGTAGCGCAGCATGCGCTGCTTGAATTTTTCGAGAATCACCTGATCGATCAGCGTTGCAAGGATGGCGATGACCAGGATGTTGGTCATCACGCCAACCATGTCCGCAATCTCACCCGAGTAGGCGAGAGACCGACCCAGCCCCTGCCCGAAGCCGATCAGCATTTCAGCGGAAATCAGAGCGCGCCAGGCATTGCCGAATGCCAACTGCGCACCCGTTATCAATTCCGGCATGACAGCCGGCAGGTACACACGTTTTATCAACTGCCAGCGCGAAGCTCCCATTACGCGTGCAGCCGACACATGGACCGGCTGCACACTTTCCGTTGCGTTCATAACGGACAGAGCCATCGGGAAAAATGCAGCCAGGGCGACTACCACGATCATCGGCAGATTGCCGAATCCCATGACGATCAGGAACAGCGGCACCCAGGCGATCGACGGAATGGATTGCAGGATGACGATGGCCGCGCGCAGTGTCTCACGAAAGAAGAACAGGATGCCGCCGAGCAGACCGAAGCCAATGCCGAACAACAAGGCGAAACCATAGCCAGCCCCCAGGCGTGACATGCTCCCGGCCAGGCCCTCACGGAACTCCGGTTGCTGGACCGATTGAAGCAGCCGATCCAGCACCGTCGGGATGCCGGGCATGAGGAACGACGGCAGGCTCCAGGCTGCCGCCTGCCAAATGAGTAGAATGAACAAAACGGCCAGCAGTACGGCGAGGTACTTCTTGGGGCCAGTGAGACGACGCTGCTGGCTCATGCGTGCGATACCTCCGTCTTGATGCCTAGCAAGGCAAGGATCTCCTTGCGCTCGGCCGCAAATTCGGAGAGGTCGTGGCTTTTCTCGTGATGACTGAAGTTGAATTCCTTCAGAACCGTGGCCGGACGGCTGCTGAACACTAGAATACGGTCGGCCAGGTACAGCGCTTCGTCGACATCATGGGTCACCAGCAGAACCGTCGGCTTGTGTTCTTCGATCAACTCACGCAGGACGTCCTGCAATGCCATCCGCGTGAGGGCATCCAGGGCACCAAAGGGTTCGTCGAGCAGCAACACCTCCGGATTGGCTATGAAGGCGCGCGCAAGTGCCGTCCGTTGCCGCATACCACCAGATACCTGGTGCGGATAATAGTCCTCGAATCCGACCAGATTGACGCGGGCAAGCCAGACTCGGGCCTTTTCTAGTGCTTCCGCCTTGCCGACCCCTTGCATCTCAAGTGCCATGGCAACGTTCGCTATCAGCGTCAGCCACGGGTAAAGCGCGTGCTCCTGAAATACGAGCGTGCGTTTGGGCCCTGGCGCGCGGATCGCCTGCCCATCCGCGGTAACGTTTCCTGCGGACGGTTTCTCGAGCCCAGCGACGAGATGAAGCAATGTTGACTTGCCGCAGCCGGAAGGCCCTACGAGCGCCACGAGTTCGCCCTTGGCCATTTGGCCATTGAAGCCCTTGATGACTTCCAGCTTGCCGAAGCGTTTATCTACCTGTTCGAACGAAAGATGCATGAGACCACTTCAAACATGTCGACGCCGCGCAGAGGGCACGGCGTCGGGGTACACGAAAGGATGAATCGGTAGGGCCGGTGAACCGTAGCTCGCTCGGCCGAAGGATCAGATTCCGCGCGCATCCTGCCAGGACAGATCGACGATGGCCTTGGTGTCGAAAGCACTGCCGTCACGCGTCTTCAGTGCGCCTTGCTCCTGAAGGATATCCGCGAGCTCCTGGATACGATCCAGATCGGCTTGCTCAAGCTTGGCGCTGAAGGTTTGCGTAGCGATCGCCTCCTGAATGACCTGCTCGCGCGGCAGCTCACTCATCTCGCGAGTCTTGAGCGTCGGCTCGGCGATAAAGTACTGAGCGATCAGCTTGGCAGCTTCGGCAGGCTTCTGCTGCAACATTTCGATTGCATCGCGTTGCGCATCCAGGGACTTCCAGACCGCATCCTTACGCTTGGCCAGGATGTCACCCGAGGTGATTACGACCATGCAGGGGAATGGCCAGACCTCGCCAATCTCATAGACCTGCTTCACCGGCGCGACAAGCTGTGCGATACGGTCATACGGCTCGAACAGGAAGGCGGCGTCGACACGGCCTGATACCAGCGACTGGACCGCCACCGCCGGGCTTACCCCCAGCACATTCACGTCGCCCTTCTCCAGGCCAGCATTCTTGAAGGTCACTCCCCGAAGGACCACATCTGCAGTGCTGCCCTCCTTCTGGGACGCCAGGCTGTGGCCTTTGAGATCTTCGACCTTCTCGATGCCGGTGCCTTCGCGTGCCACGATAGAGTGGTAACCCTGCTGTGCACCGCTGACGACCTTGAGATCGGCACCCTTGGACGCCCACGCCACCGCATTGGTGAAGCCAAGCACCCCTGTGTCCAGCTGCCCGCCTACAATGGCCTTGATGAGGTCCGTACCGGAGCTGAATTCGATCATTTCAACGTCCAGGCCGTGAGATTTGTACAGGCCAGCCTCATAGGCAACCAGCGCCTGCGCATCGTCCATCACGCGGATGTATCCGACCTTGAACTTCTCGTTGGCCTGAGCGATGGCACCAAGCACCATCAGTGCGGGAATCAGAAGGAATCGAGCTTTCACGGAGGTCCTCTCTCACAGCGATACGGCCGTGCCGTTATAACGAAAACCAAGGCAGTTATTCCTAAATGGAATTTAAGGCCGCGGCGTTATGCGAGCTTAGCATGACCGGATGCTACGGATCGACGGCGGCCGTTCAGCTACCTATGGGCTTACGGCCTGCAAACGCATGGGCAAGTGTGCCGCCGTCCACGAGTTCCAGCTCGCCACCCAGCGGGATGCCATGTGCCAAACGCGATACCATCAGGCCCTTTGGAATCAGCAGTTGGCCAATGTAGTGGGCAGTTGCCTCGCCCTCGACTGTTGGATTGGTGGCGAGGATAACCTCGCGCAGGCCATCAGCACGCTCAACGCGCGCCATCAGTTCAGGCACGCCAATGGCGTCGGGGCCGAGGCCGTCCAGCGGGGACAAATGGCCTTTGAGGACGAAATAGCGCCCGCGGAAGCCCGTCTGATCCACCGCGAATACGTCCATCGGGCTTTGCACTACGCACAGCACGGTATCGTCACGGCGCGGGTCGGCGCATTGAGGGCACAGCGAATCCTCGCTCAACGTGCGGCACTGCTTGCAATACCCGACACCTTCCATCGCCCGCTGAAGCGCAGATGCCAGACGCAACCCACCACTGCGGTCCCGCTCGAGCATCTGCAGCGCCATACGCTGCGCGCTCTTCTGGCCAACGCCCGGCAAAATACGCAAGGCATCGATCAACTGGCGAATCATGGGACTGAAGCTCATGGAGGCTCCGGCAAGGAAAATGGAAATTGGGATAGGGGGAGCGAAAGATTCACAAAGCACGGATTCAACCGCGATTGTGAGGACCAGCAGCAGAACGCGTCACCGCGGGGTACGTGCCGCTGCGCACACGCGCAGGCGGCACGACAGTTCACGCTAGAACGGCATCTTGAAGCCAGGCGGAAGCTGCATGCCAGCTGTCATACCCGACATCTTTTCCTGGCTGTTCTGCTCGATCTTGCGAACGGCGTCGTTCACTGCCGCCGCGATGAGATCTTCCAGGATTTCCTTATCTTCCTGCATCAGGCTGTCGTCGAGGCTCACGCGCTTGACGTCGTGACGACCCGTCATGACCACGCTGACCAGGCCCGCACCGGACTGGCCGGTCACTTCAGCGTTGGCCAGCTCTTCCTGCATCTTCTGCATCTTTTCCTGCATCTGCTGCGCCTGCTTCATCAGGCCAGCCATGCCACCTTTCATCATGGTGCGTTCCTCAGCTTTCCAGGGGTTCAATGGTATCGGCGCGAACGACCGCGGCGAACTGTTCAATCATTTTCTGGACCAGCGGGTCCTCCACGATGGCTTGCTCTGCCTGCCGCTGACGGGCAGCGCGCCTGCGTGCAGCAGCCAACGAGGGCGTTTCCTGCCCCGGTGGCTGGATTGCCACGTCGACCGTGATCGCCCGACCTTCGAAGGCATTGACGGCGTCATTCAGGCGGCGCTGCTGCGTCGCGTTGAAAAGCGCGCTTTGCGCCGGTTCCAGATAGAGATACCACGTATCGCCCTCGACCCGGGCCAGTGTGCAATTCGCCGCAATACTTGCCGTGAGGCCAGCAAGGCCCAACTGCGGGAAGACTTCCAACCAGCGGGCGGCCAGACCGGTTGCCGGTGGTATATCGGGGCGCAGGGCGTCTTCTTCAACCACTGGCTCCGACGCCACCTCGGGCTCGGAATCGCCAATGGTGTAGTTGTCCATGTACGCATACACGTCAGCATCGACATCGTCGTCGCGTTCGTCTGCGTAATCGTCCGCATCGAATGCTGGCGCGTCCGCCACTTGCGGGTCGGTTACGGCCGTTGTCATTGCTTCGGCCAGCAACGACTCGTCGCCTCCCACAGCCGGTTCGGCCTCGGGCAACGCCGCTTCGGCCTTTTCCACGGCCTCAACCAGCGCGTCAGGGGCGGGCTCTTCAGCAACGCGTGCAGGCTCATCCCATGGGAGATCGACAGCCGGACCTTTCGATGTCGCCTCCGGCGCTGCGTGCTGGACGCCTGGATCCGCAGGCTCAATGCCTACCGCCAATCCGGGTGCAGGGGCGGGTGTAGGTGTAGGTGCGGGCGCTGGAACCGGGTCAGCGCCTGGCGTTACGCCGGCGATTCGGGTGCCAGCCCCATCGTGTGTGCCGGAATCAGTGGGGGCCTTGCTGATTCCCGAGTTCTTTAGCGGCCGACTCGGCGCGCCGTCCGCACCCGCAGGCCTGAAGGCCAGCATGCGCAGCGCCACCATTTCAAACCCGCTTCGAGGATCAGGCGCCAGCGGCAGGTCACGGCGTCCGATCAGGCCCATCTGGTAGTAGAACTGTACATCTTCGGCAGGTAGCGCTTCAGCCAACGCAAGCACCTTGTCTCGGTCGCCTTGGCCATTGTCTACAGCGTCCGGAAGCGCCTGAGCCACTGCAACGCGATGTAAAACGTTCAAGATCTCGCCCAGCACGCCGTTCCAATCTGGACCCTGCTCTGCCAAATGGCGTATGGCGCTGAGCAATTCCCGCGCATCGCCCTCGATCAGCGCATTCAATACGCCGTAGACCTGGCCGTGGTCGAGCGTGCCCAGCATGGCGCGTACATCGGCCGCAACCACCCTGCCCTCGCCGAAGGCTATCGCCTGATCGGTCAGGCTCATGGCATCGCGCATGGAGCCGTCGGCGGCGCGGCCCAGCAGCCAAAGTGCATCCTCCTCGAACGGGACGTTCTCGGCGGAAAGGACGTGGGAAAGATGGTCGACGACGCGCTCTGGGGGCATGTTCTTCAGCGAGAACTGCAGGCAACGCGAGAGAATCGTGACCGGCAGCTTCTGCGGGTCTGTTGTGGCCAGCAGAAACTTTACATGCGGCGGCGGCTCCTCGAGCGTCTTCAGCAACGCATTGAAGGAGTGCGTCGACAACATGTGCACTTCGTCAATGAGATAGACCTTGTACCGGCCGCGGCTGGGCGCGTACTGCACGTTGTCCAGCAACTCGCGCGTATCTTCCACTTTGGTTCGGCTTGCAGCATCCACTTCGATCAAGTCGACGAACCGACCTTCGTCGATCTCGCGGCAGACAGAACATTGGCCGCACGGCGTTGAACTGATACCGGTCTCGCAATTCAGGCACTTGGCGAGGATGCGCGCAATGGTGGTCTTGCCTACGCCGCGGGTGCCAGTGAACAGGTAGGCGTGGTGTAGTCGCTGGTTGTCCAACGCATTGATCAATGCCTTGAGCACGTGCGTCTGGCCGACCATTTCGCGGAAGGAGCGAGGGCGCCATTTACGTGCAAGGACCTGATAACTCATGAATACCGTCGGAGCTGGTGGCGAAGAGCGGTAATGCTAGCGGAGCGTCCGCCAAATTGCATCTGCCACGGCACGTATGCGACGACTCACCGCCTGCAAGAATGCCCCGCATCACCTGCGATACGGGGCAATCGTATTAGAAGGTTGCGAGCACCTTCAGGCCGCCGACAACTGCATTGTCGACTTCACGAACCCCACCGGGATGGCGGATGTATTGCAGGTTGGGCCGCACCGTCAGCCAGTTGGTCACGTGCACGCCGTAATACAACTCGGCGTTGTATTCGCTGTACTGCAGCGGTGTGAAGGCAGGGTCCTCGTAGGCTGTCGCGCCCGCTACACCATTGAGTACACGCTGGTTGTCCCGGAAGTCGCCGTTGGTCTTGATGCGAGCCACACCCAGGCCGATGTCGTCCTGCGGACGCGCATCGAATGGCCCTTTATAGACGAGACCAGCCTGCACGTAATTGGCCACCTTGTTGGTGTCCTTGTCGTGAACCGTGACGTTGGCAAACACCGAAAGCCCACGAGAGGCATCGCCGTTGTGGCTGGTCAGCTGCTGCTTGGCCACGATCCAATAACCGTGCTTGCTGTTGTGACGGTCGTAGGCTTCACCTGTGAGCGCAGCAGCGTTGCCCGCTGCGTCTTCGTAGACATCATCGGCGTTGGCCGTACTGCGGTAATAGCCAGCGCGATATTCTCCAGGCAGCCCATTGACTTGAGGCGTCCAGACCAACTCGACCGGGATGACTGCGCCCTTGGTGCCGCTGCCATTGAGCTTGAATCCGTTGCCTGTCTCCAGCAAGGAAGGGTTCTGTTCGAACGCGCCGATCTGCACGAAAAACTCGGGCGTCAGGTTGTATTTTACGCGCAGCGCCCATTGGCTGATTGGCCAGTTGTACCAGGTGTTCTCCCAGTTACCGACCTGTGACCCGCAGAACGCGAGGTTCTGGAAATCGCACTCGAACGAATTGAAGTCCTCGCCAATGCCGTAGCGTCCGGCCTTGATGTCGAGGTTGCCGTCGAAGAAGCCCTTGCTCAGCCAGAGTTGTGTCAGGCGCCAGGTCTGGCCTCGCCCCCACACCTCCTGGGCAGAAGAATAGCCGCCAACGCGGGGATCGGTGATACGGTCATTAGTGATGTTACGTCCGTCGCGCTCGGTAATGGCGACCTTGAAGACGGAGTCCTGCCAGCCCAACACCTTGTTCAGGTCAACCTGCAGGCCGAACATGTACTGAGACGTCCAGCGTGCGGTGCGGTCGTCGTCATAGCCGCCTCGAAAATTGCTGGCGCCCTCGCCGACGTACTCCAACTTCACGTCATATCCTTTTTCCATCCACTCGGTGCGCAGGCCGCCCCAATCGCCCGTCATACCGCCCGCTTGCGGATCAAAAGCGTCTGCGGCATAGGCGCTATTGAGCGCCCCTGCACCGATCAGGGATAGCGCGGGTAACGCCATACGCCGCCCTGACGCCAGGAAAGTCATTAAATCCATTGTTGTGTCCCTCTCGTTATTGTTGAAAACAGGAACCAGACCGAGCGCCACTCAAGGTCGTCAATGCAGGACCTCGAGCACTTCGTGGCATGCCCCCATGGTGTGGTAGTCGACCTTGCCGGCCGGACTCTTTTCGTCGGAGTACTTGCGATTTTGGCCATCGAGGATGCGCCACCATGCGCCGTGCTCGTGGTCGACGAAGTGCTCCCAGCAATAGCGCCAAAGCGCGTCGTAGCGGTCCCAGTAGCCCGCATCGCGGGTGCGGGCGGCCAATAGCGCTGCCGCCGCGATCGCCTCGGCATGAACCCAGAAATACTTGTCCGGGTCGCAGACACTGCCATCCGGCGCGATGCCGTAGTGAAGCCCGCCATGCTGCCCATCCCAGGCCAGCCGCCAGGCGGCGTCAAATAGCGCTCGCGCTCGCGGGACCAGCCAGGCTGCCGGTCGGTGCCGTTCGATGATCAGTAGAAGCTTGGCCCACTCGATCTGATGCCCGGGTTGGAAGCCCCAAGGACGGAAAAGGTTCGCTGGATCGTCGCGGTTGTAGTCCCAGTCGATCGACCAGTCCGTATGGTAATGCTCCCAGACCAGGCCGTGAGGAACCCCCTCTGCCGCCTCGCACGTGCCCACGGTCAGCTTGGATTGACGCATCGTCATGTTGCGCGCGAGCAACGCTGCCCGATCCATGTATCGAGGCTCCCACGTCGCCTGATACGCGGCCAGGAGTGCTTCGCAGAGGTGCATGTTTGCGTTCTGCCCGCGGTATGGGGAGATGCTTTGCCATTGCCCGTCGGCTTCGTCGGCATACAGTCCGTCCGCCGCAAACCAGAATCGGTTCTCCAGCGTCTCCCATATCTCGTCCAGCCACCGGCGCGCCTCGGCCACGCCCACCATCAGGCCATGGGCATAGGCAAGCATGACGAACGCCAGCCCGTAGGCGTGATTGGTCGCGTCCTCAACGTTCGCGCCGTGGATCAGCCAGGCATAGCCCCCATTGGGCTGGATATGACGGTTGCGCAGATAGGCCAGCCCGTGACGCACCGCTTCCAGGTACGCAGGATCCCCAAAGCGCCGATAGGCCGTCGCGTAGTTGTAGACGAATCGGGTGCTGGATACGAGGTGCCGGGTATCCCGGTCATAGACCGTGCCGTCGTCCTTGAAGAAGTGGAAGAATCCGCCACAGTCATCGATGCAGCGCGGATGATAGAAGCCCATGGTATGGCGAATGTGGGTAAGCAGCGTGTCGCGAGAGCGAAAGTCAGGAAAGTCCATGCGTACCTCGGGCATACGATGTGCCGCTCTGGCGTTCATGCCAGTCGCCGGCCGGAGTCAGGATCGAAATACACGGCGCGCCGCGCGTCGATCGCCCAGACTGATGACGTTCCCATACGCGGCGCGTCATCAGGGGACACGCGACAGCACACCTTGATTCCATTCCACTCGGCATACAGCAACGTGTCTGGCCCGGTCGGTTCGACCACCTTGACTTCAGTCGGTACGCCGTCCGCGATCGAGGCCCCCTGTGGCAGGACACTTATCTGCTCCGGGCGAACGCCCAGAATGACTTCGCGACCGATCCACGCTGGATCAACTCCCGGCGCCGGCACATGTGCCTCGCCATGGTCGCCTTGCACACGAACCACCGGACAATCGCGCCCTTGCTGCACCTTCACCGGGATAAAGTTCATGGGCGGCGAACCGATGAAGCTCGCCACGAAGCGATTGCATGGATCGTTGTAAATCTCGGCAGGCGTGCCGAACTGCTGCACCTCACCGTCCTTCATCACCGCGACGCGATCTCCGAGCGTCATCGCTTCGATCTGATCGTGCGTCACATAGACCGTGGTCGTTTGCAACCGCTGGTGCATCAGTTTGATCTCGGTGCGCATCTCCACGCGTAGCTTGGCGTCCAGATTCGATAGCGGCTCGTCGAACAGGTACAACCGCGGACGGCGTGCCAGCGCACGGCCCATCGCGACACGCTGCTGCTGGCCCCCGGAGAGCTGCGCAGGCTTGCGATGCAATAACGCTTCGATCTGCAGGAGCTTGGCTACCCGGTCAACCTCCGCCTCGATCTCAGCAGGCGGCGTTTTACGGATCTTCAGACCGAAGGCGATGTTCTCGCGCACCGTCATGGTCGGATACAGCGCGTAGGACTGAAACACCATGGCGATGTCCCGGTCCTTGGGCTCCACATGAGTGACGTCGACCCCGTCGATATGGATCGAGCCGCCTGTTATGCCTTCCAGTCCTGCGATGGCGTTCATCAACGTCGACTTGCCGCAGCCAGATGGCCCGACGAGGATGAGGAACTGGCCCTCCTCCACGGCAAGATCGATGCCCTTGAGCGCCTCCTGGCTTGCATTGCCATAGGTCTTGCGTACACCCCTGAGCTCGAGTCCAGACATCGTTTCAACCCTATCCCTTGACTACGCCCGAGGTCAGACCCCGGATGAAATACTTGCCGGCGAAGATGTAGACGAGGAGCGTTGGCAACGCCGCGATCATCGCCGCCGCCATGTCCACGTTGTATTCCTTCGCTCCTGTACTGGTATTCACCAGATTGTTCAGTGCGACCGTAATTGGCTGAGCGTCTCCGCTTGCGAAAACGATCCCGAACAGGAAGTCGTTCCAGACCTGGGTGAATTGCCAGATCAGGCTCACCATGAAGATGGGTGTCGACATGGGCATCAGGATGCGGAAGAAGATGGTGAAGAAGCCTGCGCCATCGAGCCGCGCGGCTTTCACGAGCGCGTCCGGGATGCCCACGTAGTAGTTGCGGAAGAACAGCGTAGTGAAGGCCAGGCCGTATATGACATGGACAATCACAAGCCCCGTCGTGGTGTTCGCCAGCCCGAGCTTGCCCAGGGTGAACGACATCGGCAGCAGAATGACCTGAAACGGAATGAAGCAGCCGAACAGCAGCAGGCTGAACAGCACATTAGAGCCCCTGAAGGACCACTTCGATAGCACGTAGCCGTTCATGGCGCCGATGAACGTCGATATCAAGACGGCAGGTACCGTGATCATGATCGAGTTCCAGAAGTAGCCGTTCACGGTATCCCACGCCTTGAGCCAACCCACCAGGGTCCACTGCACCGGAAAGGTCAACAGGTTGCCTGCGCGCACGTCATCTGGCGTCTTGAAACTGGTGAGCAGCATGACGATGAGCGGCACGAGGTACACCGCACAGGCCAGCAACAGAAGCGTGTAAATGATCAGGCGGTGAAAGCGCTTGCGCGACTCAGTCATGGCGCTTGCTCCGCAGTTCCGAGTACAGGTAGGGCACCAGCACCGCCAACACAGCGCCAAGCATCAGAACGGCGCTTGCCGAACCGAGGCCCATCTGGCCGCGCGTAAAGGTGTGCTGATACATGAAGACCGCCGGTAAGTCTGTGGCGTAGCCAGGCCCGCCTGCGGTCATCGCCATCACGAGGTCAAAGCTCTTGATCGCGATGTGCGCAAGGATCATTACCGCACTGAAGAACACTGGTCGCAGGCTGGGCAGGACGATTCGCCAGTAGATGACGGGAAGGCTTGCGCCATCGACCTGAGCGGCACGGATGATCGAGTTATCTACGCCACGAAGGCCTGCGAGGAACAACGCCATGACGAATCCGGACGCTTGCCAGATTGCGGCAAGCACGAGGCAATAGATCGCCCGATCGGGGTCGACCAGCCAATCGAAACGAAAGCCGTCCCAGCCCCAATCGCGAAGGAGCTTGTCCAGACCCAGCCCCGGGTTGAGCAGCCATTTCCAGGCTGTCCCGGTCACGATCATGGAGAGCGCCATCGGGTACAGGTAGATCGTGCGAATGAATCCTTCGCGGCGAATGCGCTGGTCCAGCAGGATTGCGAAGAACACACCGATGATCAGGCACGTGCCAATGAACAAGCCACCGAAGATCGCCAAGTTCTTGCAGGCCACAATCCAGCGGTCGTTGTCCATCAACCGCTCGTATTGAGCCAGCCCGGCAAAGTTGTAAACCGGCATGAACCGCGAATTGGTGAAGGACAGTACTGCCGTCCAGAGCATGTAGCCGTACAGGCACACCACCATTACCAGGGCAGTCGGCGCGAGCACGAGCTTGGGCAACCAACGCCGGATACGGTCACCCAGACTCGGCGTCGCCACTCCCCCGTTGGACACGGTGCGCTCCATTGAAACCTCCAGGCGCAGGCCACCGCAGGGCGTGACAGTCGCCATACCCTGGGCGCTCAGATAGGTTTATTGGGCGGACTTGATCGCAGCGACGAGCTGCTCGGTCGCCTTCTTCGGATCGGCGTTCGCGTCGTTGAAGAAGTTCGTCACGACATCAAAGATGGCACCCTGGATATAGCTGGTGTTGGCCATGCTATGTGCCATGCTTGGCTCCGCTCGACCGGCCTTGTCTGCTGCCTGGAAGTCCTTTGACGACTGCTTTGCACAGTCGTCGAACTTATCAAGCGAGATGTCCGTGCGAACCGGGATGGAACCCTTGTTGAGGTTGAAGATTTCCTGGAACGGCTTGTCGATGACCGTTCTCACGAGGTTCATCTGCGCGGCCTGGTTCGCCTCGTTCTTGATACGGAACATCGTCAGCGAGTCGATGTTGTAGATAAAGTCGTCCTGGGTCCCCGGGAACACGACACACTGGTAGTCGACGCCTGGCTTCTTGCCGGCCGCAGCGAATTCGGCCTTTGCCCAATCGCCCATGATCTGCATGCCGGCCTTGCCCTCTATCACCATTGAGGTCGCGAGGTTCCAATCACGGCCCGCTGCGTCCGGGTCGACATAGCCCTTGATACGTTTGAACGTCTCGAAGACCTTCACCATCTCGTCACTGCGAATCGTATCCTCGTCCGTTTGCACGAAGACCTTGTCGTAGCCTTCTGGCCCCATGATGGCCATCACCAGCGTTTCGAATATCGTGCCGTCCTGCCAATTTTGCCCACCGTGGGCAATAGGCACGACGCCCGCTGCTTTCAGCTTGTCTGCGGCCGCAAAGAACTCGTCTAGATTGGTCGGTACCGAAGCGCCCGCCTTCTTGAAGACTTCAGGATTTACCCAAAGCCAATTGATCCGGTGGATACCCGCCGGCACGGCGACATAGTCGCCCTGGCTTTGCATCGTCTGCGCAACGCGCGACGGGAGGAAATTGTCCCAGCCCCCCTCTTTCGCTACGTCGTTCAGGTCCGCCAGAAAGCCCATCTCCGCCCACTCCTGGATATCCGGGCCCTTGAGCTGGGCCGCCGAGGGTGGGTTACCCGACACGGCGCGTGTCTTGAGCACGGTCATCGCGGCTTCACCCGCACCGCCTGCAACAGCGAAGTCTTTCCAGGTATCGCCCTGCTTTTGCATCATCTGCTTGAGCGTATCGACCGCGCGGGCTTCGCCGCCAGACGTCCACCAGTGCAGGACTTCGACTTCGCCCGCGTGGGCCATGGGTGCAGCAATGGCGGCACAGGACAGGGAAACGGCGAGCGTGAGACGGTTGAAGGCATTCATCGAAAGCTGTCCTTTTTGTTGTATTCGACTGCAGACGAGTCTAGCGAGCAACAGACGTCCGCAAGTAACGAAAGGCAAATGAATTGTCACGAACCGGTGACATTCAATTCGTTCAACCCGGCACCACTTGGCTTCCAGCGTGAACGAAGCGGAGCAGCAACGGGTCAGCTATTACAGGTTCGTCATCACGAATGACGAGGCTTTTTTCATTCCTGCCTGGAGATACGCTCGTGGATAACAAAGCAACCATTTCCGTACTGAATGACCTGATCGAAACCTGCCTCGACGGGCACAAGGGCTTTGCGGAATGCGCCGATGACCTGAAGAATCCTGAGCTGAAACGCACCATGATGGTCCGCTCCCAGGATTGCAGCACTGCAGCCAGCGAGCTTCAGCAGATGGTGACGCAACTGGGCGGCGAGCCGGAGCAATCGTCGAGCGTCTCCGGTGCCCTGCACCGCAAGTGGGTCGACATCAAGTCGGCGATCACCGGCAAGAGCGACGAAGCGATATTGAATGAATGCGAGCGTGGCGAAGACGTGGCGCTCAAGGCATACAAGGAAGCGGTCCAGAAGGATCTTCCTGCAGACGTTCGCACGCTCATCGAGCGCCAACTGCAAGGTGTGCAGCGCAACCATGACCAGGTCAAAGCGCTTCGCGATGCAGAGCGCGCACGTTCCTGATCGTCGGCTACGCGCCAAAGGGCTCGCATATGCGGGCCCTTTTTTCGTCCGGTCTACTACCGAGCTTCGAGAATTTCCCTGACCTTCCCGCCCAGCGTGTCGATCGAAAAAGGCTTGCTCAGAAGGTGCATGCCCTGGCCAAGAAAGGCCCGCAGATCAAGCGCACCCTCGGCATACCCGGTGATGAACAGAATGCCGACATCGGGCTGGTAGACACGCAGCCGATCGGCCAGCTCACGCCCGCTTACGCCAGGTAAGCCGATATCAGAGATGACCAGGTCAAACCGGTTGCCGACTTCGAACAGGGTGAGCGCAGCAGTCGCGTCCGGTGCTTCGCTCGCGCGGTATCCCAGGTCCTGAAGCACATCGAGCACAAGCATCCGCACATCTGGCTCGTCTTCTACCACCAGGATCCGCTCTCCCAAGCCATCCGGTACGTCTTGCGACGCACGCGATGGCATGTCGGCGCTACCGTTATGGCGAGGCAGGTAGAGATCGACGCGCGTGCCCTTTCCAATGGCCGTTTCAACATCAACGTACCCGCCGATCTGCCGGACAAATCCATAGACCATCGACAGACCAAGCCCGGTGCCCTTGCCGACTGGCTTCGTGGTGAAAAACGGCTCGAATATCTTGTCCATCAGGTGAGCTGGAATGCCATGGCCTGTATCGCTGACGCTGATAGCCACGAAATCTCCCTGTGGTCTCTCCGCACTCATTGCCAGCTTAGGGGAAGATACATTCGTCGTCGCAATGCTCAAACGACCACCTGCTTCCATGGCGTCGCGCGCATTGATGCACAGATTCAGCAACGCGCTCTCCAGCTGATTGACGTCCGTGCGCGTCAACCAGGCATCACTCGAAAGCTTCAACTCGAGTTGGATGTTTTCCGTCAGCGTACGCTGCAGGAGGTATTCCATATCGATGACCAGTCGATTGACCTGCGCGGGCTGGAGATCCAGTGTCTGTCGGCGGCCAAAGCTCAGCAGGCGCTGGGTAAGCGCAGCAGCGCGCTCGGCCGAGGTCACTGCGGTCTTGATATAGCGCTGGGCACGCTCCTCCTGCCCGCACGGGCCTCGCTGCAACATCTGCAGCGCGCCGAGGATCCCGGTCAGCAAGTTATTGAAGTCATGCGCAATGCCGCCCGTGAGTTGGCCTATCGCCTCCATCTTCTGGCTTTGCCGAAGTGCATCCTTGGCCTGCTCAAGCTCCACCGCGCGATCACGATCCAACGTCACGTCGCGGGCGACGCAATAGAGCAGGCCGCCTTCTGGCATCGCTGTCCACGATAGCGTGCGATAAGTGCCGCTACGCGTACGAAAACGGTTCTCGAAGCTCATCGTTGGGGTACCGCCCGCCAGTGATGCCAGCTCACCGATCGTGCGCGAGAGGTCTTCAGGATGGACGAACCATTCCGTCGGCTGCCCGACGATGTCGCCGGCCTCCCAACCCAGCACGCGCGTCCAGGCCGGATTGACGCTCAGCCAAACGCCCTGCGTTGTCGCCACGCCGATCATGTCCTGGCTATAGGCCCATAGCTGGTCTCGCTCCCGTGTCCGCTCGCGAACGCGTGTTTCCAGCACCTCGTTGGCTTCACGCAGGGTGTCAGCAACGTCCCTTCGCAGCTTGGCAAGCCTGAGTGCACCCTCCACGCGCGCGATGAGTTCACGGGCGCTGAAGGGTTTGACGAGATAATCGTCCGCGCCTGCGGCGATGCCTTCGATCGATGCCTCTTCCCCGGCACGGGCCGACAGCAGAATGATCGGCACATCACGCGTATCCGGATCGTTTCTGAGCGTTCGGATCAGCCCGAAGCCGTCAAGCACCGGCATCATGACATCCGAAAGAATCAGATCGGGCGTCATTTCCAGGGCTGCATCGATGGCCGCCCGGCCGTCACTGACCGCTTCGACCGCGTATCCCGCTTCCTGTAGAAGTCGCTGCACGTAATTGCGCATGTCTGCATTGTCGTCGGCCAGCACAATCCGCTCGCCATGGCCGTGCCCGGTTATTCCGGCGGGAGGCGCCAGCGTGGCCTGAGGTGATTGCTCTGCGTCCGGCAGCCAGCGCAATGCTTCGGCTACAAACGTCTCGGCACGCGTGGCGGTAGATGCGATCGGCGTATCGGCAGGAATGGGTTGCGCGGGCACATGATCCCGGCCGAACGGTAAGCGCACCTCGAACACGGTGCCAATGCCGATCTGGCTGCGAACGTGCACGTCACCGCCATGGAGCTTGCTCAAATCCTTTACCAGTGCCAGACCGATCCCGGTGCCTTCGTGGGTCCGACCGGTCTGTCCATCTATGCGATGAAAGCGATCGAACACCTTGTCCAGCTCGCTGGTGGGGATGCCAACACCGCTATCGATGACGCTCAGTACTGCAGACTCGCCCTGCCTCGACAACGACACTCGGACATGGCCGCTGAGCGTGTATTTGAATGCATTCGAGATCAGGTTCAGGACAATCTTTTCCCACATCTCGCGGTCGATCCAGACCGGCTCGCCGAGTGGCATGCCGTCGATCTGGTATTCGAGACCCGCGCGCGTCATCGCGGAACGAAAGCTGCTGGCGAGCTCGGCCGTGTAAGCACAAAGATCCACCGGCACGAAATGCGCTTTTACACGCCCGGCCTCGATTCTGGAAAAGTCGAGCAGCGTGTTGACCAGGCGAAGCAGCCGCTGTCCGTTGCGCTGTATGAGCTCCAGCTCCGGGCGTTCAACGGGTAGCTGACCCCCTGCATCGCTACGGCTGAGAATGTCTTCCAACGGACCCAGCATCAAGGTCAACGGCGTTCGGAATTCGTGGCTCGCGTTCGAGAAGAACACCGTTTTCGCACGGTCGAGTTCAGCGAGTTGCTCGGCGCGACGCCGCTCTTCTTCGTAGCGTTCGACATTGATCAACGCAGTGCTGATATGCGCTGCCATTCGCTGGAAAAACGTAACGTAATCGGTGTCCAGGCGACGCCTCGGGCTGATACCGGAGACCAGAAAGCCGTAAGGCGCGTCCGGCCGACTGCTTGAAAGCGGTACTACAATCGCTTCATCGGGAGGCTCCGGCCATGGCCTGCCGGGTAAGCGGGCAGGCAAGCGTTGCGCAAGCCCCTCTATACGCTCAGGCTGTTCGACAGCGCGCTCGAACGGCCATGGTGTGGCGTTTGCCCCGGATGCGATTTCGGCCGGTGCAAGGTTGTCGCTCTCATCAAGGCCTTCCAGAGCAGCGCGTCTTAGCGTGCCAGTTGCCGCATCACGTTGATAGATGAGACTGAACGGCGATTCTTCTGGCAGGGTGGCGAGTAGCCGTGCGGCCTCTTCCATTACGGCCTTGCTGCTTCGCGAGCCTGAGGTGGCTTCCGCGATCTGGCGAAGGAGCCGCTCGCGACGCTCGGAAAGAACCCGATACGTGGTCTCGGTTACCGCCGTGAAGATGCCTTCCACCCGGCCGTCTTCACCCCGGACGGGGCTGTAGCTGTAATAGAAATAGCATTCCTCGACATACCCGAAGCGATTGAGTGGCAGCAATTGGTCCTCGGACCAGGTCGCCTCGCCGGTGTCCATGACATGATCGAACATGGGACCGATGATGTCCCAGATCTCGGACCAGACCTCGAAGCCCGGCCGCCCCAGTGCCCAGGGGTGTTTGCGCCCGGGAACCGCGCTCCACGCGTCGTTATAGATCAGCGCCCGTGTCTCACCCCAGTACAGCACCATGGGAAATCTGGACCCGAGGCAGATACTGACGGCGGACTTGAGCGCTTGCGACCAGCCTTCAATGGGGCCAAACGGGGTCTCGGCCCAGTTCTTCTGGCGCATGAGCCCGGCCATCTCGCCTGGAAAATCGAGGAAGGTCAGGTTGTGTTCTGAAGATTGGCTCAAGCGATCACCGGGCCGTTGTTTGATGGGTAAATGCGGGTATGGCTGGCGCTCCCGCTTCTGGGTGCGCCGCTGACAGTGACTGCCGTCTCGCTTTTCTATTGGTCTACATCACGGCAGCGCCGTTCCGCCGCCTTCGGACGCTCTGCCGAAAGGTCCATATGGCCCCGAGCGGGAATGCTACCGTGCTCTGATTCGCCGTTGGAGGCTTTTATGTTCAGTCACATCCAGTTAGGCGCTCGAGATCTGCCGGCCATGATCGCGTTTTATGAGGCCGTATTACCGGAGATAGGCCTTGTCCGTATTACGGAAGACGAGGACGACGGAGGCCCGGATGGTGCGGGTTGGCAAATGCCAGGCATGCGGTGGCCACAGTTCTATGTACAGCTTCCATTCAATAGGGCGCCTGCGAGCCCGGGGAATGGGACCCAAGTAAGCTTCTTTGCCCCGTCGCAAGCACATGTGCGAGCGGCGTGGAGGGCGGCACTTGCTGCAGGGGGCTCCGATGAGGGCGCACCGGGCCTCCGACCTCACTACGCGCCGGACTACTACGGCGCCTATTGCCGAGACCCGGAAGGAAACAAGTTATGCTTCGTGCACACCAGTGACGTGTCCAGGAGATAAAAATGAGTGGTCCTCATTACACCTACTACCTTCAAATGACAGACCCAGAGATGCTCAGTGCGAAACAGCTGCCCCTGGATCTGAACGTGGTCGAATGCGAGATACCGCAGCCATCATTCAATCGTTTCCTTTACGAATTCATCGGCAAACCCTGGGCTTGGAATGATCTTGATGACTGGTCGGAAGACGACTGGAAAGCGTTGGTTGAGCAAGACAGTCATCGCACCTGGATTGCCTATCATCGCGGCGCGATCGCGGGCTACTACGAACTTTTCAGACCAAACCAAACCGATACGGAAATTCGCTACTTCGGTCTCGCATCCTCGTTCATTGGCCTCGGATTCGGTGGGGCATTATTGACGCATGCCCTCCAAAGCGCCTGGGACTGGGCCGGAACCACGCGAGTTTGGGTTCATACCTGTACTGACGATCACCCCGGCGCACTTGCGAATTACCAAAGGCGCGGCATGCAGCTATACGACACTGTCCAACACGACTAGCGCGATCAGGGTCGAGAGCATTCGACGCGAAGAGCACAAGGCACCTCGCCAACGCCTGCCGATGATCGATCTTTGGCACGCGAGAATCTACGATCGTCCTACCGTATTGACCATTGCCCCATAGACCAGCGGGATGAACGCCTCGACCGCTTCCGCTTCTGTCAGGCTGCCTCGGATCTTGGCAGCCGATAGTCCTTCCGCCGCTCCTACCAGACCGACGCAGCGGCGCTCCAGTGAAGGACGTGGCAGGTCGCAGTGCGGCTGCAGCACGTTCAGGAACATCTGCGCGCAGTTATCGAGTAGCTCCTGCAGAACGATCGCCTTCTCCTCGCTGCCAGCCAGCGCGGCACCTACGGCGTGGAAGTCACCTTCCGTGTTACTTGCGCAGCGTATATAGGCAGACGCCAGGACCTCGATGGTTTCGTCGCGGTCGGCTCCGCTAGTCGCCAAGGCCGTACCAAACGCTTCGATCAGCTCCATGTCGAGCCACCTGTACAACGCGATCAACAAACCCGAGCGTGTCTCGAAGTGGTCGTAGGCGACAGGCTTCGAAACACCCGCTCGCGCAGCAAGCCGACCGAGCGTGAGCCCATCCGCGCCCTCCTCACGCACGATCAGGCGCGCTGTTTCGAGCAGCTGAAGACGTCGCTCCTCCCGCGTCAGGCGCTTTTTCCCCGGCTCCGCACCTTGTCCGCTGCCATCCACTTCGTCGGCTCCCATTTGCAAAACCTACCTTTAGTAACTTAGCGTTGTCTCAACCTACTTTTGGTAGGCATTCATTCATCGAGGAGACACGTCATGGTATCGAAACCCGTTCTACTCGTCGGCGGGTCCGGCGTCATTGGCCGCCAGACCGCAGAGTACCTCCGAGCCTGTCACCCCACATTGCCTCTTCTAATCGGTGCGCGAGATGTCGACAAGGCGCACCGGACGGCGCAAGACATTGGCAACGCTGAGGCCGTCCGCATTGACCTTTCGGCTGATGACCTTGGATTAGGTGCGACTGCCGTTAGTGCCGTGGTGATGTTTCTGATGGACCAGCGCATGACATCGCTCCGCTACGCACTGTCACGGCGAGTGCCCTACCTCAGCTTCTCGTCGGCCATCCAGGAGATGTCACTGGAGGTCGCTCTTTACCTTCATGATCGAGAAGCCGCTCCTGTCGTGCTCGGCACCGAGTGGCTCGTGGGCGCGACGACCCTGCCGATTCTGCACCTGGCGAAAACCTTCGAGCGCCTCACGGAGATCAAAGTCGGCGCGCTCATAGACGAAAATGATACGAGCGGCCCGGCGACATACGAGGACCTGGGTCGGCTGGCCGAGGTTCTTCCTGCTGCAATGGCACGTCGCGACGGCGTCTTCTGCTGGCGCACGACAGGCGAGCCGGCACCGGTGTTCAAGGCCATTGACGGCACCCTCATCGAAGCTGCGCCGTTCTCGGCATATGACGTCGCCAGCCTCGCTGCAGCCACGAACGCGGCCAATATCGAGTTCAATCTCGCTACAGCGGTGACATCCAGCACGCGCCGCGGCGAAGCCCCGTCAACCGAAATTATCATCGAGCTGTCAGGGATCGGCATGGATGGAAACCATCGCGCTATCCGCCATGCCATTGCACATCCTCAAGGCCAACGCATGGTGACAAGCACCGGCGTGTCGATGCTGACTGCACGGATGCTTGGACTCGACGGCGCAGCCGCGCCTGCGCCTGGACTGTATTTCCCCTATCAACTCCTCGATCCAGAGGCTTATCTGGAGCGGCTCAAGCAGAACGGCGGTGAGCTGATTGAACTGGAGGTCTGACCCGTCTGCCCTCACGCTTTCAGCCGGCGCTTCGCCTCTGCGACGCCGGCGTCGCGCGCTTCGTCCAAATCGTCATACAACGCGTCGTTGATCCGCGTCACCGGCAAGGTGATTTCACCGTCACGTAACATTTCGATCGCCGTTGCCCAGCGCGGCGGTAGATGATCAGTGCCAACACCCAACACATGTACGAACAGCGTGTGCGGGCCAAGCGCAAAGCTGAACTTGTGGGGGATCCGAAGCGGTGCGTCCTCCAACGAAATCTCTGGCACTTCGAAATACGCGCGCTCGCCATCAGGGCTGGGCGATAGCCGGTCCGCCGGCTCACCGTGCTCGATGTCAGATTCGCGATCGCTTCTGGAAAGCTCGCGGGCCTTTTGAAGCGCCTCGACCAGCAAATCAATCTGGTCATCGTCAAATATCAGCGTTTGTGCCGCGCCATCCTGGACTTGTCGAATGCAGATCTTGAAACCACCCGACACGAACACGTCTGTGCCATATCCAAGCTCAAGCCGTTGGGTCATGCTGCCTCCCATGAGTGCTGCTCCGCTTTTGTGCGGATGAATGAAAACGGTCGCGGCCGGAAACCTGCCACGTTCAAGGAATTGACCGCGATTGCTGTCCCATCATTCATCCGACGCGGGTCCGGTCGACGTCAGCTCCACCGCCTCCTTCATTCGGGCCCCATACGGTGCTTATCACCGTTTATTTATGCGGGCTCGTTAAAGACCTGACTCGCCCAGCCGACAACTCGTCAGACAACTACAACACATATCTGTCGGCTACAGAGGTCGCTATGCACTTACGCAATTGGAAGGTCGCCCCGCGCGCCGCGTTCGGATTCACACTGATCGCTTTGATGGTGGCGTTCCTTGGGCTGTTCTCACTTTCGACAATGTCCAATATCCGGGAGCGTGCCGTCGTCATCGAGACGGACTGGGTGCCTCGCATCAACCTGGTCAGCACCATCCGGGAAAACATGTTGCGCATCCGCACCATTTCCCTGCGTGTAGCGCTCGACCCTGATCCGAAGAACGTCGATACGTACGTAGGCCAATACGAGACCCGTCACAAGGCCCTGATGCAAAACATCAAGGACTTCGAGGGCTATATCGATACCCCTGAAGAAAAGAAGCTGTACGAGCAATTCCAGCGTGATTTCACGGCCTATCAAAAAGGTATGTCCGACTCTTTTGTGCTCGCGCGAAACAGTCAGAGTGAAGCCCTGAACAAGCTTCTGCTCGTCGACATGAAGCCGGTCGTCGACGGCACTGGAGCGCAGCTCGCCTCGCTTGGCGAAATATACGAGAAAGGCATAGAACAGGAAGGTGCGGCCTCGGCGAAGCAATATTCCCAGTCGCAATTTGTCGTGAGCCTGGTGATAGCGTTGGCGGCCATCGTCACCGTTCTTTTGGCATGGCTGATCACGCGAAGCATCGTGGTCCCGCTCCGCGGCGCAGTCAGGACAGCCCAGCATGTTGCCGAGGGCGACCTCACCCAGCGCATTGACGTCCAGGGCCGTGATGAGGTTACCCAGCTGCAGGAGGCCTTGGCACAGATGCAGCGCCGCCTTCGCGATACGCTGGGTGAAATCTCTGGATCCTCCACGCAACTTGCTGCGGCGGCTGAAGAGCTAAATGCGGTCACCGAAGAAGCAGGCCGCGGGCTCCAACAGCAGAACAACGAAATCGAACAGGCTGCCACGGCGGTGAACGAGATGAGTGCCGCTGTTGATGAGGTCGCACGCAATGCGGTGTCGACATCTGAAGCCTCGAAGGCGTCGAACCAGTCGGCCCAATTGGGCCAGCATCGCGTGTCGGAGACGATTGCGGCAATCGGCAGCCTTTCTTCCGATGTCGAAGCGACGTCTTCGTTGGTGGAACAGGTTGCAGGACAGTCACAGGAAATTGGCAAGGTACTGGACGTTATCCGGGCGATAGCCGAGCAGACCAATCTGCTCGCGCTCAACGCTGCAATCGAAGCCGCCCGCGCGGGGGAGTCAGGCCGGGGCTTTGCCGTGGTAGCCGACGAGGTGCGTGCCTTGGCTCATCGCACCCAGAACTCGACCCAGGAAATCGAGCAGATGGTGGGCAATATGCGTACGGGTGTCAGCCAGGCGCTGACCTCAATGCAGTCGAGCAATGCGCGCGCTCGTGAAACGCAGTCACTTGCGCAAAGCGCCGGTAGTGCGCTCGAGCAAATCACACATAGCATCAGCGAGATGTACGAGCGCAATCTGGTGATTGCAAGCGCCGCGGAGGAGCAGGCTCAAGTCGCTCGTGAAGTCGACCGAAACCTGGTCAACATTCGCGACCTATCCGTCCAGTCTGCAACCGGCGCCCATCAGACCAGCGCATCCAGCCACGAGCTGTCACGTCTGGCCAACGACCTGAGTCGTCTGGTCGGCCGCTTCAAGGTTTGATCTCGACACCTGCGTTCGGCGCTCCGAACGCAGGGTACTTAGCGGGTAGTGCCCTCAACGCTCCCAGCGCATGACCCATTCGGCCTCGCCGGTGTGCGGGTCAGTCCTGCGTTGGGACGCAAGAAATGCCTGCCGCTCATAGAATCTGACCGCTCGGCTGTTCTGAACATAAACCGCGAGTTCCAGCGAATCGCGGCCCTCTTTCGCGCCCTCCACCAACAACGCCCCCAGCCCATTCCCCTGATGCGCGGGCGCAACGAATAGCGCCGCAGGCATGCTGCCATGGACGCAGGAAGACCCGGCGCAGACATGATCGTGGACGATTACACGGGTATGGCTGCCTGGAATATAGCGCTCGCGCATGTTTACCAGCTGGCCGTGCCAGAACGTCGGATCGACGAAGGGATGTGCCAGAAGGGAAGCGTCCAGCCAGATGGCCCGCACAGCATCCATATCGGCACTCTCGAAATCGCGAACCACACGCACCTCGGTCATCCTCACTGATCACCACTGTATCAAGGCCCGCAGCGCCCTATCAAATCGGCACTTTTCCGGGTGCAGGACGGTCCATTCAGAGAGAAACCCTACGCGGTACGACATTTATTCGTGCGCTTCCTAGAGGACCGAACCATGCGTATAGCAGCACTGTTGATTCCGTTAATCCTGGCGCTTCCGCTGGCCGCCTGCGACTCTGGCGATCAAGGGCCACGAGGCACGAACCGTGACGGCCAACCTGCCGAACCCGGCCCCTCTCCTGCCCCTGCACCGCGGGAAGAGTCCAGCAACCAGGGCACTCCAGGCAACAACTCGGCAGACATACCGGCAGACGCGAACAACCCAAGGCCTCAGGGCGAACCAGGCGTCGCGCCCAGTGTTGGCGATGCGCCTTCCGGCGCGGGTACCGTGCAGAAGAATTGATCCAACCGATCGAGGCAGGCTAATGGCCGCCTCGATCCATTCGCGCCATCGCGCGATGCAGGCTTAGCTCCTCGGCAGCGTTAGCGTAGCCCTTAAACCGCCCTCTCTTCTGTTCTTCAGCTCGACTTCACCGCCATGCGCATGCGCGAGGTTGCGAGCGATCCCCAGACCCAGTCCGTAGCCGTTTCGCTCTGAACCCAGACGAACATGCGGTTGGAAGACCTGCTCCAGATCCTGCTCGGGCACACCGGGCCCTTCGTCGTCCACATGCAGCACCAGTGCGCGTGCATCGTCTTCGACACTCACGTGAGCTCGGCCACCATATTTGAGCGCATTGTCCAGTAGATTGCCGATGCAGCGCTTGAGCGCCAGCGGTTTACCAAGCACTGGCGTCTTCGCGCGACCGTCCAAGGTTGCACGAGGAGGCTGTCCCTGTTGGTAGGGCTCGACGAGTTGCTCCAGTAGCGCCTGCACATCGACGGGCTCGACGTTCTCATGGATATCGGTGTCCTTCACGCATTGCAGGGCGCCGCGGACAAGAATGTCGAGTTCATCCAGATCCCGATTCAGTTTAGCCTGCACCTGTTCATCGTCAATCAACTCAGCGCGTAACCTGAGCCGTGTAATGGGCGTTCGAAGATCGTGGGATATTGCGCTGAACAATTGCGCCCGCTCATCGAGGTATCGGGCAATGCGTTCACGCATGGTATTGAAGCCCCGAGTGACCTCGCGGATTTCCTGCGCACCCTCTTCAGGCACCGGGGGCACATGCACTTCCAGGGAAAGCTCGCGTGCCGCTATTGCCAGACGTTTGAGCGGCCGGCTCTGCCAACGGATCAGCAGGCCTATGAAGAGCAGCAGGAACGCACTGCTGAACAGGATGAAAAACATCTGCTGTGCGGGAATCCAGGGCTCGTCCAGCGTGTAGTAAGGCGCAGGCATCAGGGTGGCGATGTAGACCCACTCGCCCTCTGCAATGCGGATTTGAGCGACTAATACAGGCGGGTCGAGCGGCTCGAAGCTGAGTACATAATGCGCCCAGGAGCGCGGCAGATCGCTGAGGGCGAGTGCACCATTGAACAGCCGCAGCTCATCCGGCCCGACAAACTCGACCTCAAGTGGCACATTAGGGCCGAGTCGATCCCTGAGCACGGCGTGCACACTGCTGAGGACTGCACGCCGGCCCGGTGTATCGGGCAATGAACGCATGTCCAGACGCCGTTCGTTGAGACTCACCAGAAAGCGCGTACCCCCCATGTTACGTAACTGTTCCAGTACAAGAGGCCGGTATCCTGGCGGCAGCAGACTGAAATAGCGGACGCTGGCTGCGATGGAGTAACCCAGGTTGTGAGCGGCGCTGAGCAGGCCTTCATTTCGACTGGAGCGCAGGCTCGATGCCCAGAATAGCGCCGAGGCGCCTTGCGCCAGCAGAACGGCCAAGAGGGTCAGCAATAACATCCGGGCCAGCAAGGACCGTGGCACGAGCCGCTGCAAGCCCCTCCTAACCGACATCAGCGAAACCTGATACCTCAGCCGCCAGCAGGTAACCGCTGCCTCGCACGGTGCGTATAAGCTGGGCTGGACGACCCGTGTCTCTCAAACGTTGGCGAAGGCGGCTAACGGCCATGTCGATAATGCGATCCAGCGGCATGACATCCCTGCCGCGCGTGGCATTGGCAATGGTGTCCCGATCGAGCACCCGCTGGGGATGATCCAGAAAGAGCTTGAGCAACGTGAAGTCGGCGCCGGAAAGCAGCACCTCCTCACCATCGATATGGAAAAGTCGGTGGCTCACCGTATCCAGGCGCCATTCACCGAACTCGAGGGTCCGACTGATGCGATGCTCCACCGAGCCTTGCCCGGCTATGCGTTGCTCGGCAAAGCCCGCACGCCTTAGCAGCGCCTTGATCCGTGCCAGCAGCTCCCGCGGGCTGAAGGGTTTACCCAGGTAATCATCCGCGCCCAGTTCAAGCCCGATGACCCGATCGGCTTCATCGGAGCTGGCTGTCAGCATGATCACGGGAATGGCCGCATAGCGACTGTGTGCCCGAACCCAGCGGCAAAGACTGAAGCCATCATCGCCCGGAAGCATGACGTCCAGAATGATGAGATCCGCACTGTAGCGCTCAAGCGTCTGTTTGAAGGCGTCACCTTCCGGCGCGCTGCGAACCTGAAAGCCCGCACGCGTCAGATAGACCTCGAGCAGCTCGCGTATTTCCTGATCGTCGTCGACCAGAAGAATGGACTTACCGCACTGGCTCATCCCCACTCCTTTTTTGTTCTTTTTCTGACGGCACATCTGCTGCTAGACGCAGTATGGGCTCACCACCCGGTTGCATCCAGTCAGCGGCTATCAGACCGAAAAGCGGCGTACGTGTTCAGGCGATATCAGGATGAGACGCACACACCGAAGGAGCGCATGTATGCGCAACGAGGCGTACAGACGGCAGGCAGTTGAGAATTCGGGGGATAGACAGATTGGGTGGCAGCCCTACCAGCCACACCCCGGCACACGATGTCACCGCTGCGGCTGCTCCCTTCCGGGCCTGACCGGGTTCACGGCTGATCATTGCGAGGGGACCGGCAGGGCCACCATAACAAACCCGCCCTTGCGGCGAGCGGCGCCATTGTACCGTCTGATTCACAACTTACAAGGCGGCAGGCGCAATTAAGGCCAATGAGCTCACTGTCTATAGTTGATGGCTGCAATTCAGCGAACAGGAAAGCGCCATGAACCGTGCGCAACAAGGTCGGTCGGACCTTCAAACCGAACGGCGAACACGCATGCAGCCACAACGAGAATTGACTGTCCGCGCGTTAGGCACCGGCGTGGTGCTCGGCGCGCTACTGACGCCATCCAATGTCTATGCCGGACTGAAAATCGGCTGGTCATTCAACATGTCGATCATCGCGCTACTGCTTGGATACGGCATTTGGCAGTCGGTGACGCACGTACGGCGGGCAGCGCCCTGGAGCCTGCACGAAAGCAATATCAACCAGACGACGACCTCCTCGGCTGCGTCGATCGTTGCAGGTGGGCTGGTAGCACCCATTCCAGCCTATACACTCATCACGGGCGACACCATTGGCGCGGTGCCGATGATGGCCTGGGTATTTGCCGTCAGTTTTCTCGGTGTATGGGTCGCCTGGTATCTCAGGGACAGCCTGATTCCTGACGAGAGGCTGCGATTCCCCGAAGCGGTAGCAACGCTCGAAACAATGCAGCAGGTGTACAACCAGGGACGCGAAGCACTGCATCGGCTCTACGCGCTCGGTGCTGCAGCCGTGCTGGCCGGTTCGATAAAGGCTGTCGACCTGTTGGCGGGACCGATTCCGCGCTGGGCACCGAATGCGGCATTGGAGCGCCTGACGTTCACGCTGGATCCCTCACCGCTGCTCGTGGGCTTTGGCGGCATCATCGGGATTCGTGTTGGCCTTTCGCTGCTGCTGGGCGCGGCAATTGCCTGGGGCGGAGTCGCGCCATGGCTGCTGGATGCGGGACTTGTAACATTGCCAGCCGAGGCCCAAGGCCCTCAATTCGGCGCGCTTGTGGAATGGCTTTTATGGCCAGGCGTCAGCCTGCTGGTCTGTGCGACGCTCGTATCGCTGGCGGTACGCCAGTGGCGTAGTCGTGACCTCCGCAAGCGAGCCAACACGGCAAGGACACCTCGCCGGATTCCATTCATCCTGCTATTACTTGCGTCCGGACTGGTGATCCTGTTGCAGGTGACGCTGTTCGGTATCTCACTGTTCATGGCGATATTGAGTTTGCCACTGGCTATTGCGCTGGCCTGCATGGCCGCCCGGGTCGTCGGCACCACCGGCATTCCGCCGATCGGTGCAACCGGGCAACTGTCGCAATTGACGTTCGGGCTCATCGCACCGGGCCAAATGACGGTAAACCTGATGAGCGCCAATACGGCCGGCGGTGCTGCCGGCCAATGTACCGATCTGCTTAATGATTTCCGGGTAGGCCATTTGATTGGAGCCACCCCTGCCCGCCAACTTGTTGCCCAGTGTACGGGCATAGTTGTCGGCAGCCTGGTTGGGGTCATGGCTTATCGCGCGTTGATACCCGATCCGCAGGCCATGCTGATCACGCCCGATTGGCCTGCTCCGGCCGTTGCGACATGGAAGGCCGTTGCAGAAGTACTTTCCGGGGGCATGGCAGCGATAGATCAGAGCGTTCGCTGGGCCATGCTCGCTGGCAGCATGGTCGGCCTCGCCATGGGCCTGCTGGAAGTTCGGGCAGATCAATCAGCCCGGTTGGCTCGCTGGCTACCCAGCGCCGCGGCCTTTGGGCTCGCCTTCATAATTCCCGCATCCATCTCGCTCATGATGGCGCTTGGCGCGGCGCTGGCATGGATGTGCGCGCGTGTCGCCCCCACACTCGCAGAACGTTTCGTCATCGCTGCAGCAGCGGGCCTGGTTGCAGGTGAAAGCATTGTCGGCGTGGGTACATCGTTCTGGATGATGCTCAGCGGAACCGGCTGACCTGAAGATGCGTCTGAAAGCGGCACGGTACGGCAGCGACGCTTCGTAAAACGTTGTCCGACATTTGCCGTATCCGCGCTTACGCCGCTTCGCTAACGTATCGCGCTTTTCACCGCTGAGGTCACGATGGATTCGATCACGCAGGCTGTACTCGGTGCCACGATCCAGGGCGCGCTGCTGGGCAGATGGCAGGGTCGCAAAGCCCTGCTCTACGGCGCGGCGTTGGCTACGGTCCCCGATCTGGATGTGTTCATCGACTATGGTGACGCCGTTGCGGAGATGACGCACCACCGCGGTTTCAGCCATTCGCTTTTCGTACTGAGTGCGCTGGCAATTGCGCTAACGGCATTACTTCGCCTCAAGCCGCACCCGGGCTATTCCTCAGGCCGCTTGTTCATCACATTGTGGCTCGTGCTTATCACGCACCCGCTGCTCGATGCGTTCACCAGCTACGGGACGCAGCTGTTCTGGCCTTTCACTCCCCCTCCAGTTGCCTGGTCGACGATATTCATTATCGACCCGCTCTATACCGTTCCGCTTCTACTCGCGGTCATTTTGGGGCTGGCGCTTGGCCTGGAGGACAAGAAACCCAGGTTGCCGATGGCTGCGCTCACCGTATCGACGCTCTACCTGGCTTTTTCGGTTACCGGCAAATGGATGGCCGAAAACCGCGTGGAGCAGCAGCTGCAGGCTAACGGCATCCAGCCCGAAGCCATCTTCAGCTCACCGACGCCACTCAACACGCTGCTTTGGCGGGTGACGGTAATGGACGGCGACCGCTATCACGAGAGCATGGTGAGCTGGTTCGACACCGAGCCGCCTATCCTGCAAACGCTGCCAAGTGGCGAAGAACTCCGACCTGCGCTGGAGGCGTCGCCCCAGTGGCACCGATTGGCCTGGTTCACGTCCAACATTCTTCGGTACGACGAGGTGGACGGTCGCCTTCTGGTGACCGACCTTCGGCTTGGGATGACGGGCTACCATCCGTTTCGTTTCCCAATGGCCCAGCGTGACGCAGTCGGACATTGGCAAATGATCGATCACGTCGAACGAGAGCCGACCTATCGTGGCGGTGCTGAGCAGCTACGCCTCATTTGGCAGCGAATCTGGTCGCAGTCGCCTGAGTTACCACTCCAGCGCTGGGCCGCGCCCATGGCGGGCGGCGAAACAGTTGAACAGGAAAGCTAGAACATGCGAAGCCGCGGGTCAGCGCCCGCGACTTCGTCGGACCGGTTATCGAGCGATACGAGCGACGGCTAGACCAAGCTGGCGCCATGCTGCAGCCAGCGGCCCAGAAGCGGCGACAGCTGCTCAATCGGTTGATACCCGTTGGTCAACAGGGCCAGCTGGCCGTCGCGCTCAGCAAGCATGGTTGGAAACCCGGAAATACCGAGTTGACGCGCCCATGCGAAGTCCAAACGCGTACGCTCACGAGCCGCTTCGCTGTCGAAGTGCGATGCGAACGCACGGCTCTCGTATCCCTCCGCTTCGGCAAGCGCAAGGAGAAGATCGGCCGCGCTCGTCTCCTTACCCTCTACATAGAATGCGTGCTGGACGCGTTTGACCAGCGACCAGGCACGCGTGGCGTCGAGCTCACGCGCCGTTACCAATAAACGGCAAGCCGGCTCAGTATCGTAAACCATACCGTGAGGCAGCCCGACCTCTACATTGAACGCCTGCCCGGTGCGCTCCTGCACGGCACGCCAGTAACCCAGATAGCGTTCCCTGTCGGCTGGCTCGATGGGCGACTGTTCGCTGCGCAAGCCGCCGGCTACCAGGTCCAGTGGGATCCCGTAGTCAGCCGCTTGGGCCGCTAGCGCATCAGCCACCGGCGCAAACCCCCAGCACCAGGAGCACATCGGGTCCATTACGTAAATCAGGCGGGCGTTCATCGAAGGCGCTCCTATCCCACGTGTTGTCGCGGGTTATGTCCGAGGGGATGGGGCTGATTGCGCTTACGCGCGAGCTCGATCTGCTTCTGCCGCTCGCGGGCGCCGGCGCGGGTTTTTTCCGGAAGCGAATCCCAGCAATGCGGGCAGCTGATTCCAGCCACGTAATGCTCGGACTGGCGGTCGGCCTCCGAAATGGGTGCACGACACGCATGGCACTGGTCGTACTCACCCTCGCTCAAGTCATGGCGAACCGTGACGCGGTTATCGAAGACAAAGCAGTCGCCCTTCCACTTGGTTTCGGCTTCGGGCACTTCTTCCAGATACTTCAGGATACCGCCCTTGAGGTGGTACACCTCTTCGAATCCTTCATTGAGCATGAAGCTCGACGCCTTTTCGCAGCGGATGCCGCCAGTGCAGAACATGGCGACCTTTTTGTGCCGGGCAGGATCGTAGTTGGCGCGAACGTATTCCGGGAACTCGCGGAAGGATTTGGTTTTCGGGTCTACAGCGCCGTCGAACGTACCGATCGCAACCTCATAGTCATTGCGCGTATCGATCAGCACTACCTCTGGATCCTCGAGCAATGCGTTCCAATCCTTCGGATCGACGTAGGTGCCGACACGCTGATTCGGATCCACCCCTGGGACGCCAAGGGTCACGATTTCCTTCTTCAGCTTGACCTTGGTGCGATAGAACGGCTGCTCATCGCAATAGGATTCCTTGTGGTCGATGTCTACCAGACGCGAATCGCTACGAAGCCAGGCCAGTAGCCCATCGATGCCTTCCCGCGTACCGGAGACAGTGCCATTGATGCCTTCTTCTGCGAGCAACAGCGTCCCTTTGACGCCATTGGCCAGCATGGTATCAAGCAGAGGTTGGCGCAGCTCGTTGAAGTCTGGAAGCGAGACGAACTTGTACATCGCCGCAACGACGATCGATTGACTCATGAAAAACTCCTCAGTGGTCACCCTCGCAAAGGGCGGACCGGGCAGTGTCAGGATGCCGACTGTTTTCGGCGGCGCATATCTTAACGCCCTGCTCTCAGCCTTGCGAGCCGCGCTGACGGACCTTCAGTTGGGAAAGCCGGCTGGCAAGCAAATCCGGAAAGCGTTTGAACCACGTCTGGTTCAGCGGCGAAGGGTGCGGCAAAGGGTGAAGACGGAATGCCCGCGACGGCCCGGACGGCAGCGCCAACATCACTTCGATACTCTCGGCGAAACGTGCGTCGTTACGCCAGAAGGCTTCGAGTGCCTCGCGCGTTTGCTTAGGCTGATCGATACCGAACCAAAGGAATGCTTCGCGCCCAAGCGTAATGATGTCACCGCCGCGCCACCGCGTGAGCAGCAACTCGCGCATCAACGGATGGAAACGCCGCTTCACCTTCATTGACCAAGCCTTGTTCCCTATTGGCTTGTAGGGCACGGTATTCATCCAGAAAAACGGCTTACCGACGAAGCGCGACGCTTCGAAATCCGGCATTGGCGTGCCATGAAGGTGGAAATACAGCGCCCGGCGGACGATCTGGCCGCCGCCACCGATGAACGGCTCGCCGTAGCGAACTTCATCTCGCCCGGGATCACGCCCCATAAAAGCCAGCGGCGCATCGGGATTTCCCAGGCCGACAATGGGATCCAGCGGATCCTTCCCGAAGCGCTCGTAGACGTCAGTATCAATCCCAGGCGTTTCACGCGCTATGGATCGAAATACCTGCAAGATCGATGCTGGCAAGTACTGCTCTTGAGTCGGTGCGGTCAGAAGTCGCTCTCCTCCACCTCTTTCACACCATCGGCATTGATCACATAGGCCGCATCGGCAAGGTCGCTGTTGGTCTTTTCAATCTTCAGCGTGCCATCCACCCAAATCGGTGCATAGATGTCGGTCACCTTGAATCCCTTCGGGAAACGAACGACCACGATCTGGTTGGGCGGTGGTGGTGGCACGTGAATACAGGCACCTGGGTACGGAACCAGGAAGAAGGAGTCGTAAGTACCCGCCTCGGTTGCATCCAGGGGTACTGGATACCCGCCTAGCCGGACTTTGCGTCCGTCAAGCTCGGGCACGGTCTTCGCTGAATACATGACCGCGGGCAAGTTGGGGCTTTGCTTGAGGCCACCCTGGTCGCTGAAACCGGCACCCTCTGGCGTGCTGTGGTCGATTTCAGGCATATCTTCCAACGCCTTGAGGTCCTCGGGCGGCATCATATCGAGCCAGTCGAGTTCGGGCGGGGCGGCGTGTGCGAGCGGGAAGACGAGCAATAGAGCGAGAGCGGGGAGAAAACGCATGGTCGAGGACACGTACAGGGGAACGGGCCGCCCAGGGCGGCCCAGGCGGATCAGCGACGCTTGCTGATCATACCCCACAGAACCAGCAGGATGATCGCGCCAACGACCGCCCCGATGAAGCCTGCAGCCTCACCGGCTCGGTAGAAGCCTACGGCCTGTCCGCCGTAGGTGGCCAGCAGCGAGCCGCCAATGCCCAGCAGGATCGTCATGATCCAGCCCATGCTGTCATCGCCCGGCTTTAGGAAGCGAGCAACGAGCCCGACGAGAAATCCGATAATGATGGTACCAATGATGCCCATGTGAAGCCTCCTGATGGCGAATGCGGCGAAGTCTTGCATTCGGACAGCCGGAGACTTCCGGGGGTTCAGCGATGGGAGCCGGTCGCGAGTGCTTCAAGCGGCTCCAGACCGACCCGCAAGCTGGCGCCATCGCTGCAGCGAAGGGTTGCGTGACCGACCTTGCGGCCCGCCTTGAAGCCTTTGCCGTAGTGGTGCAGGTGACAACCCTTGAGCGCGAGCACCTCGCCAACAGGCGGCACTTCGCCGATGAAGTTCACCATTGCGCTTTCGCCAACCTTGGAGGTCGAACCCAGCGGCAGCCCTGCCACTGCACGAAGATGGTTCTCGAACTGGCTGCATTCTGCACCTTCGATCGTCCAGTGCCCGGAATTATGCACTCGAGGCGCGATCTCGTTGGCCTTCAGGCCGCCATCCACTTCGAAGAACTCAAAGGCCAGGACACCGACGTAATCGAGCTTTTCCAGCACGCGGCTGACGTAGTCTTCAGCCAGATGCTGCAGCGGATGATTCGTGCTCGCGACAGACAGGCGCAAGATGCCATCGGCATGCGTATTGTGAACGAGCGGGTAGAAGCAGGTTTCACCGTCGCGGGCACGGACGGCAATTAATGAAACCTCGCCCGTAAATGGAACAAACCCTTCAAGGATGCATGGAACGCTGCCCAGCTCGACAAAGGCGCCCGCCACGTCATCCTGGCTGCGCAGCACCTTTTGGCCCTTACCGTCATAGCCCAGCGTACGAGTCTTCATCACGGCTGGCAGCCCGATACTCGCCACCGCTGCCTCCAGGTCAGCTTGTGACTGGATGTCAGCAAACGCAGGCGTCGGGATACCCAGCTCCTTGAACATCGACTTTTCGAACCAGCGGTCCCGTGCGATCCGAAGCGATTCGGCGCCCGGATAGACAGGCACGAACTGCGACAGAAATTCCACCGTTTCTGCTGGCACGCTTTCGAACTCAAAGGTGACCAGGGCAACGTCATCGGCCAGCTGGCGCAGCGCCGTTTGATCGGTGTAATCACCCACACGGTGGTCGCCCAACGCCGCCGCGCAGGCATCCGTGGCCGGATCAAGGAATGCGAAGTCCATGCCCAGCGGCGTTCCCGCCAATGCAAGCATGCGGCCCAGTTGGCCCCCACCGATGACACCGATCTTCATCTCAATGCGTTCTCCAGAGTGTGCTTCAGGCAGCCATTCGCGACCGACAGGTTCAAATGTCGCGAGGGTCAGGATTATCCAGCACGGTCTGCGTCTGCTGGTCGCGATAGCGCTTGAGCGCGTCGTGATATTCCGGATGGCCGTGGCCGATGATGCTCGCCGCAAGCAGTGCGGCGTTGATAGCGCCCGCCTTACCGATTGCCAGGGTTGCAACCGGTATACCTGCTGGCATCTGCACGATGGACAGGAGCGAATCGACACCCGACAGCATGGAGGATTGTACCGGCACGCCCAGCACGGGCAGATGCGTTTTGGCGGCGCACATACCGGGTAGATGTGCCGCGCCGCCAGCGCCGGCAATGATCACCTCGATGCCCCGCCCGTCAGCCTCTTCGGCGTACTGGAACAGAAGGTCCGGGGTGCGGTGCGCAGACACCACCTTCACTTCATGGGGGATGCCGAGCTTTTCCAGCATGTCCACCGTGTGGCTCAGGGTGCTCCAGTCCGACTTGGACCCCATGATCACGCCTACCAGTGCGCTCATCGTCTTGCCTCTCGCTTCGGGCGCCATTGTGGCGCGGCATAAACCAACAAGCCACGCCGGAGGACCGGGCGTGGCTTGTGTGCGAATGCCGCCGGGGCTAGCCGGCGGAAAGCGCGGCAGTATACCCCAAGCCGCCGGGCCGCACAGCCCACCTTGATCGACACCGACAATCCGGTGAAACGGCACTGGACCACTGACACGGAACTGTCATCTGCAAGTCGTCCCGTTGTCATTTCCACCGCTTAGCCTGAGATCAATGAGATCGATCTCAGTGAGGCGAAAATGAGCGGTATCAAACGGGTTGCAGAACGAGCAGGCGTTTCCAGAGCAACGGCGGCACGCGCGTTTGCATCGCCCGAACTGGTGCGCCAGAGCACGCTGAACCGCATCCTGGAAGCTGCAGACGCATTGAATTTTCGCCCCAATCGCCTGGCCCGGCAGCTCCGCCAGAAGACCACTCGCCTGATTGGCGTGATCCTGCCCAGCTTGATCAACCCAGTGTTCGCCGAACAACTGCATGCAATGGAGCACGCGGCCCGGCGACGCGGTTATGCGTTGCTGATTGCGACGACCGACTACTGCGCCGACCGCGAGCGCGAAATGCTGGAAGATCTTCTCCGTCAGCAGGTAGACGGATTGGTGCTCACCGTTGCTGACGCGGATGGCAGCGAACTCCTGGCACGGCTCGCGACGGAGTCGACGCCGTTCGTTCTTGCCTACCACCAGCCGAGCCGCCCATATGCCGCCGTGTCTGTCGACAACCACGAAGGCATGGCCATGGCGACACGCTTCCTCATACAGGCAGGCCACAAGCGCATTGCAATGGTGACCGGCCCCCAAGTGGAGTCGGACCGTGCCCGTCAGCGGGTCGCTGGCTACCAAACCGCCATGCAGGCCCACGGGTTGGCTGTTATGCCAACCCTGGAAATGCCGGCGCATACACAGGCATGCCCGAGAGTACTCGCCGAGCGGATCAGCCCATCTGGTCCGACCGCCCTGCTCTGCACCAACGACCTGCTTGCCATCAGTGTCATCGGCCAGCTCCAGCGGCTTGGCCGGCGGGTACCAGAAGACGTTTCGGTGGTTGGTTTCGACGGTATCGCGATCGGCGAGGAAATGTACCCCTCCCTTTGCACGGTGGTTCAACCCATCGAGACGCTGGGACACACCCTGATTCATGAATTGCTGGCACAGCTCGACGGTGCCATTCCCACCCACCACCGCCTCTCGTGCCAGATACGAGCCGGCGAAAGCACCAAACCGCTCACGGAGATTCCGGCATGACCACCTTTACGCGTGTACGACAGGGCTTGGCGGCTCTGCTATTGGCAAGCTCTACGGCACACGCCGCCGATACAGCGATCTGCTACAACTGCCCGCTCGAATGGGCAAACTGGGGCGCCCAGCTCGAAGCCATTCGGAAGGACACTGGCATTCAGGTTCCGCAGGACAACAAGAACTCGGGTCAATCGCTGGCGCAGATCGTCGCGGAGCGAAACGCGCCGGTCGCGGACGTCGTCTATTACGGTGTTTCATTCGGCATCCAGGCGGAGCAGGCAGGTGTTCTGGACGCCTACAAGCCCGAGCACTGGAATCAGATACCCGACGGTCTGAAAGACCCGGCGGGCCGCTGGACTGCCATTCACTCCGGCACCCTTGGCCTGATGGTGAATGTCGACGCGCTGGCGGGCAAGCCTGTCCCCAAGAGCTGGAACGATTTGCTTGATCCTCAGTACGCCGGCATGGTCGGCTACCTTGATCCGTCGAGCGCGTTCGTGGGCTATGTCGGCGCCGTCGCGGTCAATGGCGCAATGGGCGGCACACTCGAAGACTTCTCCCCTGCGCTGGCGTTCTTCAAGAAACTCGCGGCGAACGATCCGATCGTACCCAAGCAAACGGCATACGCCCGAATGCTATCGGGCGAGATTCCTATCCTAGTGGACTACGACTTCAACGCGTACCGCGCGCGCTATGACGACAAGGCAAACGTGGAGTTCGTCATTCCGGCCGAAGGAACGGTCACCGTTCCCTACACGATGAGCCTCGTAAAAGGTGCGCCGCATGCCGAGAACGGCAAGCGGGTACTGGACTATGTGCTATCTGATAAGGGCCAGGCACTTTGGGCCAAGGCGTATTTGCGGCCGGTTCGGGATGTCGCGTTGCCTGATGAGGTCGCCGCACGCTTCCTTCCAGAAGCGGACTATGCCCGGGCGAACCCGGTCGACTACGCGCAGATGGCGGCAGCGCAACAGGCGTTCGCTGATCGTTATCTCGCCGAGATTCGTTAAGGTGACCGGGATTTCCATGGCTCGTCCGGCCCCCAGGCTCCAGCCGCAACCGCGCCTACCTGTTGCCGTCGCCGTTAGCCTCGCGCCCGCACTCGCCCTTTTCGCCGCGTTCTGGATCCTGCCTCTCGCGCATCTCGTATTACTGGGCACCGAACCCGATCGAAACGGTGCGAGCGGTTACTGGACAGTGCTGACAAGCAGCGCCTATCTCAGCGGGCTGGTTCAGACGACGGCGCTGGCGGCGATCACGACGGTTGCCGCCTTGGTGATTGCAGGCGTAGCGGGATGTTTCTTGTCCCGCCACCGCTTCATGGGAAGAAGCGTGCTCGTTGCGCTGCTGACCTTTCCATTGGCCTTTCCGGGCGTTGTGGTCGGCTTTCTGATCATTCTGCTGGGAGGCCGCCAAGGCCTGTTCGCGAGCATGGGCCTGGCCCTTACAGGAGACCGCTGGATCTTCGCGTATTCGTTGTTTGGACTTTTCCTGGGCTATCTCTACTTCTCCATTCCAAGGGTAATCCTTACGGTCATGGCCGCCTGCGAAACGCTGGATCGCACCCTGGAGGAAGCGGCGCGCTCGCTGGGTGCAAGCCACTGGGCAGTCATCCGCGATGTGATCGTGCCAGGGCTCGCACCCGCATTGGTATCAAGTGGCGCCATTTGCTTTGCAACCGCCATGGGCGCCTTTGGCACAGCATTCACGCTCGGTACGAAGCTGTCCGTCACCCCCATTGCGATCTACGACACCTTCACCAACTTTGCGAACTTCGCGGTCGCGGCGGCGCTGTCCGTCGTGCTTGGAGTCATCACCTGGCTTGCCCTGATGGCAGCTCGCCAATTCGCGGGCAGGACGCCAAGGCCATGACGACGAACAGAATGGAGGTAACGTCCCAATGAGACGCCGCGTACCCTTTATCGCCGCGCTGACGTTCACGCTGCTCGTTTGCGCATTCATGCTCGTGCCGATCGTGCTTTCAGTGACGGCAGGCCTCACCCGGAACTATTTTCAGGGGATCTCGAGCGGCCTTACGCTCGATTGGGTTGCGCAGGTTTGGGGGGCCTACTCACCGACCGTATGGCTGTCGCTGCAACTGGCAGTTGCCTGCGCGCTTTGCTGTGTGGTGATCGGTGTTCCTGCTGCCTACGGCCTGGTGAAACTCGATAATCGCTTCAGCCGCGCCGTCGAGGAGCTTCTCGTACTGCCGGTGGCGATGCCGGGATTCGCAACAGCGCTTGCCCTGCTTCTTACCTACGGGCATATAAGCGGGCTTCGTAGCAGCGCCGGCTTCATCCTCATCGGCCATGTGCTCTTCACCCTGCCATTTCTGGTTCGCCCGGTGATGGCCGTGATGCAGCGTGCGCACCTGCCAGAACTTGAAGAAGCTGCAGCGAGCCTGGGTGCCGGCCCGTTCCGACGCTTCTTCGGCATCGTCGTGCCCAACGCGCGCGCCGGGATCCTTGCCGGCACGCTCATGGTAATCACCCTCTCACTGGGTGAATTCAACCTGACCTGGATGCTTCATACGCCACTGACCAAGACGCTGCCTGTCGGATTAGCCGATAGCTATGCCTCGGCTCGGCTGGAAGTCGGGTCGGCCTACACGCTCATTTTCCTGATGCTGATCGTGCCGCTGCTGGTTGCGCTGCAGGCCGTCAGCCATCGTCTTTCCCGAGGAGTTACGCAATGACAGGCACCGCCATTCGCCTGCGCCAGTGCGCCAAGACCTATAAAGGCAACCAGGCTGCACTGTTGCCACTCGACCTGGACATTCGCCCTGCCGAAACACTGGTATTCCTTGGGCCATCCGGTTGTGGCAAGACCACCACGCTACGGATCATCGCGGGCCTTGAACAGCCCGATGCGGGCGGACAGGTGCTGTTTGACGATGAAGACGTGACGAACGTCCCGATAGAACGGCGCGGCGTGGGAATGGTGTTCCAGAGCTATGCACTGTTCCCGAACCTCAACGTGGCGGACAACGTCGCCTATGGCTTGAAGGTACGAGGCATGCCCAAGGCGGAACGCGCGCGGCGGGTATCGGAAATGCTTGAGATGATGCAGCTCGAAGCGTTCTCGAGTCGGCCGATCCAGGCGCTATCCGGAGGCCAGCGCCAGCGCGTGGCCCTCGCCCGTGCCCTGGCTGCCCGTCCACGCATTCTGCTTCTGGACGAACCGTTGGCGGCACTGGATGCCCAGCTTCGTGAGCAGTTGCGCGTCGACATCGACCGCTTGCTCAGGACGCTTCATATCACCGCCATATACGTCACGCATGATCAGGGCGAAGCAATGGCTTTGGGCGACCGAATCGTGGTGATGGAGAAAGGCCAAATTGCACAAATCGGTACCCCACAGGCTATCTACCAGCAGCCGGCAAATGCTTTCGTTGCCGGCTTCATCGGTAACTTGAATCGCTTCCATGTTTTGCGCCAGGACGATGGTCGGGCACAGATCCACGGGGGGTCACTGCCGTGGCACGGCCAACCGGCCGCAACGCTTTGCTGTCGTCCCGAGCATCTGGAAATCGCGACAGGCCGAGGCGACCTGCGCGGCAGGGTGCTTGGACAGTTCTTTCAGGGGGCACATACCCGGGTTCTCGTGGATGCCGGTGATGAACAGCCCATCCTCGTCGACAGCCGCGATGCACGGGTAAGACAACCTGGTGAAACCATCGAATTGAACATCGTAGGCCCGCTATTCCCGCTGGCCGCTTAAGGATATCCAATGAGCCGTACCTTCCTGATTGCACACATCAGCGACCTCCATATCAAGGCTGGAGGTCGCCGATCTTACGGCGTCGTCGATACGCTGGGATCGCTGCGCCGGATCATCGCTCGACTGAACGCCCTGAATCCACGGCCGGATATCGTGGTGATCACCGGTGATCTGGTCGACTTTGGAACACCTGATGAGTACGTCACGCTGCGCGAGGCGTTACTCGAACTGCTGATGCCATTCTACGTCGTGCCCGGCAATCACGATGACCGTGAACACCTCAAGAGCGCCTTCGCCGACCACTATTACCTCCCCTCACGCGGTCGACTGCACTGGACAGTAGATACCTACCCGCTGCGCCTGGTCGGCCTTGATACCACCGTGCCAGGCGAGCACGGCGGCCGACTGGAACAGGAGCAGCTTGACTGGTTGCAGGTGACACTTGCCGAGAAGCCGACACAACCAACGCTTGTCATGCTTCACCATCCGCCCTTCAAGAGCGGAATTGGCCATATGGACCGGCTGGGCCTGGAAGGCGGCGGTGCATTGGAAGCGGTCATCGCCCGACACGCGCAGGTTGAGCGGGTACTTTGCGGCCATTTGCATCGCCCGATGCAGAAGCGCTTCGGCAATACGGTGGCCTGCGTCTGCCCAGGTACCTCACACCAAGTCGTGCTTGATCTTCGAGATGATGCGCCTTCTCGTTTCACCCTTGAGCCGCCGGGCTATCTGCTCCATTACTGGGATGCCGACTCTGGCCTCGTGACTCACAACGCCGTTTTGGGCGATTTCCCAGGGCCCTATCCCTTTTTCGATGGCAATGAGCTGATCGACTGACATTCCCATATGCGGTCAATCGCGCCCGGCACGCATCGAATGCGTGGCCGGGCGCGAACATTTTGAAAGGGACTCAACTCGAACTGTAAGCTGTTCCTACCTTATTATCGCGGATCGTTATTAGAGGGCGTGCCTGCGACCTGCTCGCCGACACCTCCTTTCGCTCGGCCTGATCCGCTCTAAAACGGTATTCTTGCGCCGTAGCAAACAGTTTCAGCATTCCCGTCGCCAACACCGGAAGGCGGCTTTAGAAAAAGGGTTTTGTATGGCGTTAGCGCTGATCATCGCGTTGCCACTCCTGGGGACGTTCCTGTCGATAATGGGTGACCGCTTGGGTCGTTCTGCGTGTGCGATTGCCACGGCGCTCGCGCCTGCAATCGCTCTGGTATTGCTCTTTCAATACCAATCGACGGTGTTCGCCGGGGATGTCCATGTCTACAGCTTCGAATGGCTGCCGGCGCTCGGGCTGAATCTCAGCTTCCGACTCGACGGCCTGGGCTTTCTCTTCGCGCTGTTGATCCTAGGCATTGGCCTGCTGATCATCCTGTACGCCCGCTATTACCTCAGTAAACAGGAACCTCAGGGACGATTCTTCGCCTATCTGCTGCTGTTCATGGGCGCGATGCTGGGCGTCGTGCTCTCTGAAAACATGCTGGTAATGCTCGTCTTCTGGGAGCTGACCAGCCTTTCGTCCTTCCTGCTCGTTGGCTTCTGGAACCACAAGGCCGAAGCTCGCCGCGGTGCGCGTATGGCCCTGACCGTTACCGGCGGCGGTGGTCTCGCCTTGCTCGCCGGCATCCTGCTCATTGGCAAGATGGTCGGTAGCTTCGAACTGAGTGATGTCCTGGCCTCCGGCTACATCATCCGCAACCACGACCTATATCCGGTAGCGTTGGTCCTGGTACTGCTGGGGGTATTTACCAAGTCCGCTCAGTTCCCATTCCACTTCTGGCTGCCTCAGGCGATGGCCGCGCCGACGCCGGTATCGGCTTATCTGCACTCGGCCACCATGGTAAAGGCAGGCGTTTTCCTGTTGGCGAGGCTGCATCCTGCGCTCGGCGAGTCGGAACTGTGGTTCTATCTCGTCAGCCTGACCGGCCTGATTACCTTGCTGCTTGGCGCAGGCATGGCCCTGTTCCAGCACGACCTCAAGGGTCTACTCGCCTATTCAACCATCAGCCATCTCGGGCTGATCACCCTTTTGTTCGGCCTTGATACGCCGTTGTCTTCTGTCGCCGCTGTTTTCCACATCATCAACCATGCGACGTTCAAGGCTTCGCTCTTCATGGCCGCCGGTATCATTGACCATGAGACCGGCACGCGGGACATGCGGATGCTCAGGGGCCTGTGGAGGTACATGCCGCACACCGCTGTATTGGCGATGGTCGCTGCAGCGTCAATGGGTGGCGTACCGCTGCTCAATGGCTTCCTCAGCAAGGAGATGTTCTTCAGCGAGACGCTGACGCAGGACATGCTCGGCGGGTTCAACTGGGTCATCCCTGCTGCGGCCACCCTGGCCGGTGCGCTATCGATGGCCTATTCGATCCGTTTCATCCACGACGTGTTCTTCAACGGCAAGCCAACCGACCTGCCCAAGCCCAATCCCCATGAGCCACCGCGCTACATGAAGGTGCCGGTCGAGATTCTCGTGCTGCTATGCCTGGCAGTCGGGATGGCTCCCGGGTATACCGTTGCCCCGCTGCTCGCGGCTGCTTCGTCTGCTGCATTGGGCGGCCCTGTGCCCGAGTACAGTCTGGCGATCTGGCACGGCTTCAACCTGCCGCTGATGATGAGCTTCGTCGCACTGGGTGGCGGCGCGCTCATCTATATCCTGCGTGAGCCGTTGTTCCGCTGGTACTACGGCATTCCTCACGTGGACTCAAAAGTGGTGTTCGAGCGGTCGATGCAGGCTGTCGTCCGCTTGGCTCAGAGCATCACGGACCGTCTCGAGACAGGATCGCTGCAACGCTACATCGCGCTTATGCTGGCCGCGACACTGATCCTGGTAATCTGGGGGCTGGCGCCGCTGCACCTTCTGCAGGGCCCGATCGAGCTGTCGCCCGTCGATGGCATCACCGCACTCGGCCTGGCCATTCTCTGCGTTACATCCGTCCTGACGGTCTTCGTCCATCGACGGCGGCTCGTGGCGCTAATGACGCTGAGCGGTGCGGGACTGATGGTTGCGCTCGCGTTTGCACGTTTCTCCGCGCCGGACCTTGCCCTGACACAGCTATCAGTTGAGATGGTCACTGTCATCCTGCTCGTACTCGCGCTGTACTTCATGCCGGACCGCACGCCTGCGGAGTCCAGCAGCTTGCGCGGTCTTCGAGACTTCATTCTCGCAATTGGTTCGGGCGTGGTCGTCGCACTACTGGCCTACGCGGTAATGACCCGCTCCTACGACAGCATTGGCAGCTTCTTCCTGGATCAAGCGGTGCCAGGTGGCGGCGGTCATAACGTGGTCAACGTCATCCTCGTAGACTTCCGCGGCTTCGATACCCTGGGTGAGATTGCGGTCCTGGCCATTGCCGCCGTCGGCATCTTCGGCCTGCTCAAGGGGCTGCACCTCCCCCACCCTACCGTGGATCCACAGGGCAAACCCTGGTCGACTGATGCGCATCCGATGATCTTGGACGTCGTCGCTCGTACTATGTTGCCGCTTGCGCTTCTCATTTCGGCGTTCATCTTCCTGCGGGGCCATAACCTGCCAGGCGGCGGCTTCATCGCTGGCCTGATCACGTCGATCGCACTGATCCTGCAATACGTTGCACATGGCGTGACGTGGACCCAGGAGCGCATCCGCTTCAGCTATCACGCTGCGGCTGGGGCCGGCGTCCTGATCGCGGGGCTGACAGGTCTGGGGTCACTGGTATTTGGCTATCCGTTCCTGACGTCTGCCTTCGGCCACTTCCATATTCCGCTTATTGGCGAAATCGAACTGGCTACCGCACTGTTCTTCGATCTGGGCGTTTATCTTGCCGTCGTCGGCGCCACGTTGCTGATCCTGTCCAATATTGGGCACGTCAGCCAGGACCAGACGAGCAAAGAGGTACTTTGACATGGAAGCATTATTTGCAATCACGCTCGGCATATTGACTGCCAGCGGCGTTTACCTGCTGTTGCGGGCGCGCATCTACCCGGTCGTCATGGGACTCACGCTCATTTCGTATGCGGTTAACCTTTTCCTGTTCGCCATGGGCAGACTGGGCACAGGCGTACCGGCCGTCATCGGGAAAAGCGCCGAATATGGCGATCCCCTGCCGCAGGCGCTCGTGCTTACTGCGATTGTCATCGGGTTTGCCATGACCGCGTTCGTCGTGGTGCTGTCTCTACGCGCTATCGGTGAGGTGAAGACGGATCACGTGGACGGCGAGGAGACCCGTCGATGAGCCACCTGATTGCCGTACCGATCGTGCTGCCACTGCTCGTAGGCAGCCTGTTGTTGATGCTCACGAACCTGTCGCTGAATACACGGCGCATCGTCTCCCTTGCAAGCACCTGGATACTGCTTGCCGTCTCCGTTGCGCTTCTGAGCCAAGCGGGTAGCGGAGAGCTGACCGCCTATGCGATGGGCAACTGGCAGCCGCCCTTCGGGATCATCCTGCTACTGGATCGCTTGTCTGCGCTCATGCTGTTCGTGAGTGCCGTACTCGCCGCCTTTGCCCTTCTCTACGCAGTACGAGGGGACGATGAGCTGGGTCCAAACTTCCACGCGCTGTTCCAGTTTCAGTTGGTGGGGATCAACGGTGCGTTCCTGACGGGGGACCTCTTCAACCTCTTCGTGTTCTTCGAGATCCTGCTGATCGCGTCGTACTCGCTGCTCCTGCATGGCAGCGGTGCGGCTCGCGTGCGGTCGGGCATGCATTACGTCGTGCTCAACCTTGTGGGTTCGTCGCTGTTCCTGATCGGGGTTGGCACCCTTTATGGTCTGCTGGGTACGCTCAACATGGCAGACCTCGCGGTGCGCGTTTCTGAAGCCGATCCGGAGCGTCTACCCATCATCGGTGCGGCCGGCTTGATTCTGCTCGTTGTATTTGGCCTAAAGGGTGCGGTCCTGCCCCTTTATTTCTGGTTGCCGCGAGCCTACGCTTCGGCCACGGCGCCAGTCGCTGCCCTGTTCGCGATCATGACCAAGATTGGCCTTTACGCAATCATCAGGGTCTTCTTCCTGATCTTCGGCAGCGCGGCTGGTGCGCTTGCCGACATGGTTCTGCCGTGGCTATGGCCTCTGGCAATCCTGACGTTGGCCGCTGGCGTCATTGGCGCACTTGCGGCGCGCAACCTGCAGGTGATGCTCGGCTACCTCGTGATCGTATCGGTCGGCACCTTGCTCGCGGGCGTCGCATTGGGCAGCGAACGCGGGCTGGCCGGTGCGCTTTACTACCTCGTGCATAGCACCTGGATCTCTGGTGCACTCTTCCTGCTTGCAGACATCATCGCTCGCCAGCGCGGTCCGCTTGGCTCGGACCTTGTCAGCGGGCCGGTCCTGGCGAATCCGCTGCTCCTGTCCGCCGCATTCTTCGCCAGCGCGATCTCGATTGCCGGTCTGCCGCCACTGTCCGGTTTTCTTGGAAAGCTGATGCTCCTGCAGGCAACGACTACAAACGAGCAGGCGCTCGCGCTGTGGCCTGTTGTCCTGATCGGTGGGCTTGGCATGCTGATCGCTCTCAGCCGCGCGGGCAGCACTATTTTCTGGCGCACCCGTGAAGACGAAACCTTCACGCCAGTGAAGGCGGACTCCATCCGAACATTCGCAGCATTCGGCTTGCTCGCCGGCAGCGTGGTACTGGTCGTGGCCGCGGGTCCCGTACATGCGTTCACTCAAGCGATTGCCGAGCAATTGCTCGATGTCCGTCTCTACATGAACATCATTCGGGGAGGTGACGTATGACCCGCTCCCGCTGGCTACCTCATCCCCCGCTTACGCTGCTCCTGGCAGTCATCTGGATCCTGCTGGTCAACGCACCCACGCTTGGCAATCTGCTGCTTGGGTTGCTGCTTGGCTGGCTGATTCCATTGAGCTGCAGACGCTTCCTGATCCATGTACCTCGGGTCAAGCAGCCTTTGAGACTCTGCTGCTACAGCCTGATGGTGCTATGGGACATCCTCATTGCCAACTTCCAGGTTGCGCGACTGGTCATAGGCCCGAAAGCAAGCCTACGTCCGGCGTTCGTCGAGATCCCCATGGATCTTGAAGACGATTTTCTGCTGACAGTGCTCGCCTGCATCATCTCGCTGACTCCTGGCACGGTCTCGTCCGGACTCAGCGAAGATCACAAGGTGCTGCTCGTACACGGTCTGGATGTCGACGACATCGACGCGCTCATTGCGGAGATCAAACAGCGGTACGAAGTTCCCCTTCTGGAGATGTTCGAATGCTCACCTACGTGATACCGGTGTGTCTCGTCCTCATGGGGATTGCGACGCTTCTGAACCTTGCCCGACTTATCCAGGGGCCCGATATGCCTGACAGGGTGCTCGCGCTCGATACGCTGTATATCAACGCGCTGGCACTGATCGTACTGTTTGGTATCTGGTTGGCGTCTGATCTCTTCTTCGAGGCTGCACTATTGATTGCCGTGATGGGATTTGTAGGGACCGTTGCGGTCGGCAAACACCTGATGCACGGCGACATCATCGATTGAGGTAACCATGGAAATGCCCTTCATTGTCGAAGCAGCCGTATCGTTTTTCCTGATCATCGGCTCCCTATTCGCGCTCGTCGGTGCGATCGGCCTATACCGCCTGCCCGACTTCTTCACCCGCCTTCACGGCCCCACGAAAGCAAGTACGCTAGGGGTCGGCAGCATGGTTGTCGCATCCATGCTGTTCTTCAGCTACCAGGGGGAAGGTCTCAGTATCCACGAGCTGCTGATCACTCTCTTCCTGTTCATCACAGCGCCGGTCAGTGCGCATATCCTCGCCAAAGCCGCGATGCAACAGCGCCTCAAATTGGTCGAACGGACTCAGGGGAAGCCTTGGGAATAACTCGGTACTGAGCGACGCGGTGGAGCTGCACGCGCTCCACCGCGCCGAAGACTAGCGAAGCAGGCATATCCAACCCGCTTTTTCTCGATACGTCCTTCCCTGTCTAACGTGTTGTGCCTAGCGAGCAGGTGTCCGCACGCGGCGCGGCCCTCTGCAATACTGATATTGCGGGCCTCTTACCAAGCGCGCGCTAGGTTTCAGATGAGCATTCGGGACTCAGAATCGCTCTAACCGTATCTCTTAACTGCGCCAGGTCTACAGGCTTGTGTAGGAGCGCCTGGCATCCCAAGCTCGTGAGTCGGGCAAAATCATCGCTCACCGCCGCCGTAAGCATGAGAATGGGCAACGGTTCGAGCCCGGGATATCGACGAACACGACTGACCAGTTCGTCTCCCCGTATACCAGGCACATTAAGATCAACGAGCAACAGGTCGGGCGGCGTTTCGATCAGCCGTTCCCACGCCTCGGAGCCGCTGCTGATGACTTCGATGTCCGCCATATCCTTCAACGCTTTGCGGATCAGCATCTGGCTCGCTCGGTCATCCTCCACATAGACGAGCCGAGGTCGCTCTCGGGTAGGCCGACCTATCGGATCGCGAGCTGACTGTTCCGTTACGGCAGGCAACTCTGCAAGCGGTAACTCGACCCAGAACCGGCTGCCTTCGCCAGGCGCACTCTCCAGACCTATGCGTCCCTTCATCTGCGTTACGTATTCGCGACAAAGCGACAGACCTATACCTGTTCCCTGGATTGCAGAGTTTTCCTGACCCAGCCGCTGAAAGGGCTCGAATAGCTGCTCGTGCAAGCTCTGGTCGATGCCGATGCCGTCATCGCCCACCCATAGTCGAACGATGCCTCCCTTTATCTCCCATCCAAGTTCGACGGTACCGCCCGCCTTGTTGTATTTGATCGCGTTGGACAGCAGATTGAGCAGCACCTGGCGCAGGCGACGTGCATCGCCCCGCACACCAAGGCCAGGTGTCGGCGCGTCGACCTTCAACGAAAGCCGTTGCGCTTCCAGGTCGAGCTTTACAAGTTGTGCGGACTCCCTGAATAGCCGACTGACAGCGATGGGTACGAGGTCAATGCGACGCCGTTCATTTTGTGCGCCTGACCATTCCAGTATGTCGCCCAGAAGTTGATTGAGGTGGCGGCTGGCTCCAACGATCTCACCCAAAAAATCGGCACCTCTGTCGTGTGGCTGGCGTTGCTCGAATTGCAAAAGCTGCGCAAATCCCTGAATCGCGTTCAGCGGTGTCCGTAACTCGTGGCTGATGCTGGAAATGAAACGCGATTTGGCAAGGCTCGAGGCTTGCGCGTCCGCGTTAGCCTTTCGCAGACCCTCTTCGCTACGCTCAAGCTTCGCGCCCATGCTCGCGGTTTCTTCGATCAACTGTTTCAGCTCGAACACGTCCGCTTTTGGCTGACTCGGCCGCCATTGACCTCGCCCGATATCGGCCATCATTTGCCGGATACCGGCGATAGGCTTTAGCAACGTATCGCTCAGGCGCCGACTGCGCCATCCGAGGTAAAGGGCGAAAACGGCATAGAATGAAACGAGCCCGGCTATGAACCAGTAGCCAATGTTGGCATAGTGCGCGGCAAGCGCGTCGGTTTTTGCAAATACCGCCGACTCATCCACGATCGACATGAGATACCAGCCCGTTGGAGCGAGCTGCTTCCACGCCACCAGTCGGGGATGGCCATCAAGCAGTAGCTGGCTTACGCCCTGCGTAGCGTTTGCCATTGCATCGAGCAATGGCGCAGCCGCCGCATGTTTACCAAGATTGAAGATTTCGGGCCGGAACGTGTCGCCGGCGACCACATCTTCATGCGCATAGTCCATTGACTCAGACAAGCCCAGATCGCGCTCCCCAGTGGGCGGCAAGGCCATGACGTTCATGCGATCACTGACGAGCATGGTATAGCCGTGCCAAGGAACCTCCAGGGTACCCAACTCCTCGATTAGGCCGGATACCGTGATATCCATTCCGACGACACCTTCCAGAACATCGCCCAGGTAGACGGGCGCTACGGCGGACGTCAGCCAACCTCTGCGAGCGGGATCGAGATAGACCTCTGTCCATACCACGTTGCGCGCTGGATTGTGGGCTGCATCCGCGAGGTAATAGAAGCTGTGCCCCGATGGAACGGCTTTGTGATCGAACGCCGAAGCGGTATCGAACCAGGGATAGATGCGGCTGTAGCTGTCCCAGCTGTTGAAATACAGGCTGGCAATGGAGGGGTTCTGCTGCGCCAGTGCCTTGACCATCGGGTCAAGTGTCGCAAGTCGAGCGACCTTGGCAAGGTCATGCTGTTCGGGGGGCGTCACGGAAGAATAGAACGAGGCAGCGCCTCCGACGTCCACGGCGCTATAGCGAGCGCCTTCGGTCGTCATATCGAGTGTCTCGGCAACCCCTACGCCTTTGGAGGCAAGGGCGTTGCCGGTCATCTGTCGATAGAAGTCGGTAGTGCGTGCAATCCGTTCGAGCTTTTCCTCGATCACCCTCGCCTGTGTATTGGTTGCGTGGCCCAGATCTGAAAGTGCAGTTTCGCGCAAATGCTCGACCTGCGCTTCGCGGATAGCGCTATTGCTGAAGAGGTATATGCTGACCAGCCCAATCTCGACAAGCAGTAGCGGCACGAGTGCGCTTCGTACGAAGGCACGCCACATCCATTGGCGTAAGCCTGGCGGAGGGAGATGACGCATGTTTAGCTCTTATCAAAGTTCGTGAGAGCGTATTTGTGAAGCCTATCGAGCTTCGCGATGCTCCCGTACTGCATTCCTATTGCAGACGGCAATGACGGATGCGGTTCGTCGGCCGGCGCGACAGGATAGAGGCAACTGGCCCGTCGCGCTATTCGGACCTTGCGAACGCGGCATTCAGCCGCGGATTGGTGGCGCCATGCCAACGCCGCTCCCCAATTTGCGCCATAGCAGTCGTATGGCCGCCTTGCGAATGAGTGCGCAGCGATACAAACGGATTTCAAGCGGCAGCTGCCAGGATTCATCACCACAGGGCACGAGCTCACCTCGTTCCAATTCGGCCGTCATCGACAGCTGTGGAACCCACGCGACCCCCAGCCCCTGTAGCGCCATGCTCTTCAGACTGTCCGCCATCGCTGTCTCGTACACGGTGGTCGCACGGAGTCGCCGCTCGCGCACCAGCGTATTGACTGACCGTCCCAGCAGCGCACCTGCGCTATAGGCAAGCAAAGGCACGCCACCCGCGCCCGCAAGGTTGAATAGCGGGCTTCCATCAGCGTCCGGCGCGCACACTGGCATCATCTGGGTATTGCCCAACGGGAGCGACGGAAACAGTTGCGGATCCATCCGCTCTGCGGCGTCAGGGTCGTAGTACGCGAGGATGAGGTCGCACGTCCCCTCTCGCAGCGCGTGAACAGCGTCACCGACATTACTGGCTACGAGTCGGCTCGACAGGTTGAGTCCATCACGTCGCAGCCGGGCAATCCACGCAGGAAAGAAACCAAGAGCCAATGAGTGGGCGGCTGCAAATTGCAGCACCTCCCCCTGCTGGCCCTCCAGGTGGTGAAGGTGTCTTACGACGTCGTTGAGTTGCTCGACTGTGCCCCGGGCGGTCGCCAGAAAAAGCTGCCCGGCTTCCGTCAACTCGACCGGCGTCCGGGAACGGTTGATGAGCACCAGTCCAAGCGCCTCTTCCAAAGCCTTGATTCGACGGCTGAACGCGGGCTGGGTCACGAAGCGCTGTTGAGCCGCCTGCGAAAAACTCCGGGTCGCTGCAAGTGCACTGAAATCTTCCAGCCATTTGGTCTCAAGATTCACCTACGGACATCCTCTGCACGCTCGAACGCACCTTCGAGTCACATGGACATTATGCCGATTGTGCATGACCCAGCAAGCAACGGCATTGGCCGCCATCATCCGAAGAGCCCTATCCTAGGCGCATCCAAAGCCAAGCCGCTTAATACAGGAAGTCATGAATCATGTCGTCTGATGCATCCGTTCGCCTCGAGAAAGACCTGCTCGGCACGCTGGAAGTACCCTCTGATGCCTATTACGGCATCCAGACACTGCGTGCGCTGAACAACTTTCGCCTTTCAGGCGTTCCGCTGTCGCACTACCCCAAGCTCGTCATCGCGCTGGCCATGGTCAAGCAGGCGGCTGCGGATGCAAACCGCGAGCTGGGCCAACTTTCAGGTACTCGACATCAGGCCATCAGTGAAGCCTGCGCGCGGTTGATCAAGGGGCAATATCACGATCAATTTGTCGTCGACATGATTCAAGGTGGTGCTGGCACATCGACCAACATGAACGCCAACGAAGTCATCGCCAATATCGGCCTTGAGATCCTCGGCCACGCCAAGGGCGACTATGCGCATCTGCACCCCAATAACGACGTGAACATGGCGCAGTCCACGAATGACGCTTATCCGACAGCCATCCGCCTCGGCCTTTTGCTCGGCCACGACACGCTGCTCGCAAGCCTGAAGAGCCTCATCGACGCGCTCGCCGAAAAAGGTGAGGCGTTTTCCCACGTGCTGAAAATGGGCCGCACCCAGCTGCAGGATGCTGTGCCGATGACGCTCGGCCAGGAATTCCGCGCATTCGCCAATACACTGGGAGAAGACCACGACAAGCTCGCTCGACTTGCCCCGGAATTGTTGTGCGAGGTCAATCTGGGCGGAACGGCAATTGGGACAGGCATCAATTCCGACCCTCGCTACCAATCGATTGCCGTACAGCGCTTGGCGCAGATCAGCGGGCAGCCACTGGTACCGGCGGCAGACCTTATCGAAGCCACCTCGGACATGGGCGCTTTCGTGCTCTTCTCTGGTCTACTCAAGCGCCTGGCTGTGAAGCTTTCCAAGATATGCAACGACCTGCGCCTGCTCTCCAGCGGTCCGCGTACCGGCATCAACGAAATCAACCTGCCCGCGCGCCAACCTGGCAGTTCCATCATGCCCGGCAAGGTCAATCCGGTCATTCCCGAGGCGGTCAACCAGGTTGCCTTTGAGGTTATCGGCAATGACTTGGCGCTCACGTTGGCTGCCGAAGGTGGGCAGCTTCAGCTCAATGTCATGGAGCCCCTGATTGCCTATAAGATCTTCGATTCGATCCGGCTGCTGCAGCGCGCCATGGATATGCTGCGCGAGCATTGCATTGTCGGCATCACCGCCAACGAAGCCCATTGCCGGGCACTCATGGAAAATTCGATTGGCCTGATTACGGCGCTGAACCCCTACATCGGATACGAGAACAGCACTCGCATTGCTAAAACGGCGCTCGAATCGGGTCGCGGCGTACTTGAGCTCGTCCGCGAAGAGAAGTTGCTGGATGACAACACCCTCGCAGATATCCTCCGCCCCGAGAACATGATCGCCCCCCGGCTCCTACCGCTCGGCGCCTGATGTAGTCAGTCGAAGGCAGAGTCGTTATTGGGTCATCCTTCGACGGTTGATTGAACGGCTTTCCAAACCGTGGAAAGCCGCGAAAGCGCCTCGGTTATTTCTGCCTCCGGCACCGCGGCAAATCCCAGGACCAGTCCGGCCCGCCGCTCTGATGCCACAGCGGCGGGGTCTAGCCAATAGTCGCTAAGCCGATTGATCTCGATACCGATATCGAGCGCGGTGCGCACAAGCTTCGCCTCACGATCGGCGCAATCCACTCTGACGCACGTGTGCAGTCCGGCATTGATCTCGGGCAAGTCGGCACAACCTGGTACACCGGTTGGCCAACGGTGTTGAAGGGTCGTCAGCCTGGCCTTTGCGGCCTTGCGCATCTTCCTGATATGCCGCTGAAAGTGACCCTCGGCGATAAAGTCAGCCATAACAGCCTGAGTACCGATATCGGAGGTTCGAACGTCCAGTGCACGCTGCTGCGTGAACAGATCGACAAGCGCTGGAGGCAGCACGACATAGCCCAGCCGCAGGGCGGGAAAGGCAACCTTGCCGAACGTGCCTACATAGATGACGCGCCCGTTTCGATCCAGCGATGCGAGCGGCGCAAGGGGAAGGCCGTTATACCGGTACTCCCCATCATAGTCGTCTTCGACAACCCAGCCGTTGTGATCGATTGCCCACTCGAGTAACGCAAGCCGCCGCGACAGGCTCAGGGTTACCCCTAGCGGATATTGATGTGAAGGGGTCACATAGGCCAGTCGGCAGTCCTTCACGGTCCTGAGTTGGTCGACACACATCCCGTCGCCGTCGACTTTAATGCCAATCAGGCGCGCACCCGTAGCCGCAAATGCCCGACCTGCCGCGCGGTAACCAGGATCCTCCACCGCCACATGATCTCCAGCGTCGATGAGCAATCTTGCGCAAAGACTGATGCCTTGTTGGGCGCCGCTTGTGATGACGATCTGGGACGCCTCACACGCAAGTCCGCGGCTATTTCGCAAATAAACCGCGATTAACTCACGAAGACGAGGGTCGCCGGCCGGGTTTCCGTACCCCAGTAAAGCGGGTGCCGGCCTGCGCCAGAATCTGGCCTGTAAACGTGCCCAGGTCTCGAAAGGGAAAAGGTCGAACGCTGGCACACCCACTCTGAAAGCGCGCGGGGAGCCCTCAGGCGGCAATGGCATCGCGCAGCTGGCAAGGCGTTCAACTGCCGATAGCGAGACCGAAGAACCTACGGTTTGCTTTTCGATCTGGGGATGCTTGGGCGGCGGTGACGACAGCGCCGAGACGTATGTGCCATCCCCTACCCGACCCGTTACGTAGCCTTCAGCGTAAAGCTGATCAATAGCGTCCACTACGGTGTTCCGCGAGACGCCAAGCAGCATTGCCAGTTCTCGGCTCGGTGGCAGCCGCGTTTCGGAGCCAAGGCGCCCGTCCAGCACACGATCCCTGATCTGCTGGTATAGCTGTCTGGCCAACCCGCTTTTGCCGCTGAAGCGAATACCCGTCAAATCGGCGGTCAATACGCGACTTTGTGAAGAAATTGGCACCTTGCTTATCACCCGAATTGGATCTTAAAGCATACCAATAGCACATCTAGGATGGCTGGCAGGACGCGCGACAAAGGTCGCCCGCCAGAAAAAAGGAGCCGTTGAATGTACACACCGACCCCATTTCGTCAAAACGACAGGGCGCAGCTTGTCCATCATATTCATCAAAGTCGATTGGCCACTCTTTTGAGTAATGGCAACCATGGCTTGCTTGCGACCCATCTCCCGCTGCTGCTCGATGAAGAAGCAGGCCAGCACGGGACACTCTACGGTCATCTCGCCCGGGGCAATCCGCAGTGGCGGGATCTCGTCGACATGCCGGAAACGCTGATCATTTTTCAAGGCCCCGACGCCTATGTCACTCCATCGTGGTATCCAGCCAAGGCAGCGCACGGCAAGGTGGTACCTACCTGGAACTACACGGCGGTGCATGCGTATGGAACGCCTGAGGTATTCGATGACGCGGATCGACTCCGTGACGTGATAACGCGCCTGACAGAAAAGACTGAGGCATCCCAGCGGGCGCCATGGTCGGTAAGCGATGCGCCTTCCGACTATATCGACGGAATGCTGCGCGCCATTGTAGGTATCGCAATCCCGATTGCACGCATTGAGGGCAAATGGAAATTGAGCCAAAACCGACCCGAAGCAGATAGAGAAGGTATCCATGTTGGCCTGACTGCCAGCGTGGATCTCAGAGATCACGCTTTACTCAGTGCGATGCAGCCAAGGTGAATACTCCCATGTCAATCTCTATCCGCCCTGCCTCCGCCGATGCGCATGCCGCCTGGATGCATCTATGGCTGGGGTACCAGCGCTTCTACAAAACGGACATTTCCGCGGACACCTCTCAACAGACCTGGGCGCGGCTTCTTCAACCTGAAGAACCAATGTTTGCCGCAATGGCATGGCGCGACGATGAAGCGGTGGGCCTCGTCCACTGGATCTACCATCGCTCCTGTTGGACGACCGGTGATTACTGCTATCTGCAGGATCTCTTCGTTCAGCCGTCTGCACGGGGCGCGGGCGTGGCACGTTCGCTGATCGAGCACGTGTACGCTCAGGCCGAATCACAGGGTGCAGCTCGCGTGTACTGGCTTACCCATGAAAGCAATACGACAGCGCGGGCCCTTTATGAGCGGATTGCAGTCCGCACAGGGTTCATCCAATACCGTCATGTACTTGGAGAGAGCTAACCATGAACACATTACATTGGAGACCTGCCCAAGCCCCCTCTCGCACGACAATGACAGGTCGGGCCTGCCGATTGGAACCACTGGACGTCGTACGCCACAGCGATGATCTCTGGACGAGTCTGCAGGGTGCCGGTGTCGGTGCAGAGCTTTGGGACTATCTTCCATACGGTCCCTTCCCTACGCGGAATGCCTTTGATCAATGGATTGCCTGCCAAAGCACAAGTCTCGACCCGCTGCATTTCGCTGTCATAGACAACCAAACGAATCGTGCAGGTGGCAGCCTTGGCCTGATGAGCGTTGTGCCTGCACACGGATGCATCGAGATTGGTCACGTCATCTACGGCCCCGCAATTCAACGGACCCCTATCGCCACCGAGGCGTTCTATTTACTGGCACGCGAAGCATTCAGGCTGGGTAATCGCCGCCTGGAGTGGAAGTGCAACGCCGAGAACGCGCGATCAAAGGCAGCAGCTGAGCGCTTCGGTTTCACCTACGAAGGGAAATTTCGTCAACACAGGGTCATCAAGGGCCGAAACCGAGACACGGCCTGGTACGCCATGCTGGACCACGAATGGCCGCAGGCTCGGCGGGCACTCGAAGTGTGGCTGTCGCCTGAAAACTTTGATGAGCAAGGTGTACAACGATGCCCCCTGGCCGCACGCCGATAACCTCACAGTAAGGATGGTGCGAAGTGACGCTTCCCCTCCACGTCGCCAGTCCCGTCCGATGCCATGCAGCGGCAATTGGAATGAGGAGCATGTTTGAGGGTGATGCGCATACGGCGTCAACTCGCACCCATTTGGTGCGACCCGCGAAATTGCCTGAGAAGGCCGCCTGAAGAACCATTCGCGGTCGCGCTCACCGATGGATTGGACGGGTGCTTCCCCCTAGAAAGACAAGAACAGGAAAGAACCTATGCTTGACCTTCTCAATGATTTTATCTGGAGCAAAGTGCTGATCGTCATGCTGGTCGGCCTCGGGCTGTATTTCAGCGTGCGCTCGCGCTTCGTGCAATTTCGTTATTTCAGCAGCATGTTTCATATCTTCGGCGAAGCCTTTCAACGCAAACCGGGCCAGCTGAGCTCCTTCCAGGCACTGATGCTCAGCGTTGCCGGCCGCGTGGGCGCGGGCAACATCGCAGGCGTCGCTGTCGCGATCAGCCTCGGCGGGCCAGGCGCAGTCTTCTGGATGTGGCTCGTCGCGCTCGTCGGCATGGCAACGAGCTATTTCGAGTGCACGCTGGCCCAGCTTTACAAACGCGATGAAGGTGACGGCACCTACCGCGGGGGCCCTGCGTTCTACATCCTTCACGGGTTGAAACAACGCTGGATGGCCGTGCTGTTTTCCGTATTGTTGCTGGTCACGTTCGGCTTCGGCTTCAATGCGCTTCAGTCGTTCACCGTTGCCAGCTCGCTGCATGACACGTTCAATATTCCGACCTGGGCCAGCGGTATCGCGCTGACTGTCGTGATCGGTCTCATCATCTTCGGCGGCATCAAGCGGATCGCCAAATTCGCGGACGTGCTTGTGCCGCTCATGGCCATTTCCTACATCCTGATGGCGCTCTTCGTGATCGGGAGCAACCTGTCTCAGGTTCCGGAAACATTCGCGATGATCGTTCGTAGTGCGTTCGGCCTCGAGCCAGCGTTCGCAGGCGGTATCGGCGCCGCGATTTTGATGGGCGTGCGTCGCGGTCTGTTCTCCAACGAGGCCGGCCTTGGCAGCGCACCTAACGTAGCCGCTGTGGCGGAAGTCAGCCATCCTGCCGCCCAGGGGATCGTTCAGTCGCTCAGCGTATTCATCGATACCATGATCATCTGTACATGCACGGCCATGATCATTCTGCTGTCCGGGATCTATGAGCCAGGCAGTGAAGCCAGTGGTGTAATTCTGACCCAGACTGCACTGGCGGCCGTGGTCGGTGAATGGGGCCGGGTCTTCATCACGCTCGCGCTCACGGTGTTCGTATTCACCACGCTAATCTACAACTACTACCTGGGTGAAACTGCGCTGGGCTTCTTCAGCCGTAAGCGCCCGCTGCTGATTGTTTACCGCATCCTGGTCGTTTTGCTGGTGCTGTGGGGCGCAATGCAGGATCTGGGCACGGTGTTCGCCTTCGCCGATGTAACCATGGGCATGCTCGCTATCGTGAACCTCATCGCGGTGGCACTGCTGTTCAACACCGGGCTGCGTGTCATGAACGACTACGATGAGCAACGTCGCAATGGCACCAAATCGCCCGAGTTCGATGCGTCCCGCTTCAATGACCTCGATCTTGATCCGGCCGTCTGGCGCGCCAGCAAACAGGACAGTGCGAAGCGTCCCTGATCTAGTCTACTTCCAGCAGTCCGTGGCGGACGCTCGCTCCGCCAAGGCGCTGCCGGATGTCCTCGTCGATACGCGCATCGTCAGGCCGATATAACATGACCTGACGATATGCGTTGACGCGATTGATCTCCGGCCCGAGGTACTCCCACACAACCCTTGTGCAGGCGGGCGTTCGGCGATCTCCGCTCGAGACCCCCATCTTCAACCCGTTAAGGCGCGTGATCCGGCTCTTGAAGCTCGGGATGAGGATCGTCTGGCTCATCTCGTTTAGCGTGAGCGATTCGTAATCAATCAGGAAAAGGCGGTCCTGCAGGTAGTACGCAGCGCCTAGATACCGACAGCGCACCCAATCGTCAGCCTGACCATTTGCAGCCCGCTCCTGACGCTCCTGGCGTTCGAACAGATAATGCCCGTCTTCTTCCCGCACCTGCACCAGCGAAAGCAGGATGCTGCCGGGCACGGACATACAGTTGGAATATTCGAAGTAGTAGCCGCAATACCGGGAAAGATTGCCCGCTTGCTCAGCCAGTGGTTCGAAGAGGCTGCTTATCGGATCCTTGGCTGGCGCAACCGGTGACTCGTTGACGCGCGCACCGATAAGCCTTGAAAACTGCTCAGGCGGCAGGCCCAACTCATAGCCCTCGACGCCGAAGAAGTCGCCAATGCGCTTGAGGTTATAGGGGGTGGGCTGACTCTGCCCGCTCAGGTACTTGTTGAACTGAGCGCGATTGATCGAGAGCTTCCGACATACCTCGGCAATCGATCGATAGTGGCTGCACAGCAGCTTTAGATTTTCACCTAAATGGTTGGACATCACCGATCCCCCTTCAAGACGGGCGCGACTATAGCATCAACTCGCGTCGCCCTTTTGCCCAAGGGACATATCTTTATCAAAGGTCGCGCCACCTCGAACGCGCCGCGGTACTGGAGGCCGCTACGGCGGCTCGATACGCTATGGAAAACAAGATGATGGCTGAAGAGAGCGACGTGAAGATGACCGTGAAACGCGTACTGGTGCTTTACACCGGTGGAACCATCGGTATGCAGATGGGCAAGACCGGGCTCGTGCCCGCAGGCGGCTTCGAAACGCGCCTCAGACAGGAACAGGCCGGCCGATCTGCAGATATTCCGGAGTGGACATTCGAAGCGCTGGAGCCACCGTTGGACAGCGCGAACATGACGCAGCAGAACTGGCTTCTGATGCGAGACGCAATCGTCACTGCCTATGACAAGGGCGGGTGTGATGGCGCGCTTGTCCTCCACGGTACCGACACGCTCGCTTACAGCGCTGGGGCTTTGAGCTTTCTTCTGCTGGGCCTGCCCATTCCAGTGGTACTGACTGGTTCGATGCAACCGGCGGGCGTCCCTGATAGTGACGCCTGGCCAAATCTGTTCGGCGCCATGACAGCCCTGGCCAAAGAAGCCAAGCCCGGGGTCCATGTGTTCTTCAACGGTAGGCTCATGCACGGCGCGCGTGTGACGAAGTTGCAGAGCGACGAACACGATGCGTTTCACGTATTGCCGCGTAAGCGCCTCTCCCCGAGCGGCACGCCGGGACAGACAACGATCGATTACACGCGGCGACCTGAGCCAAAAGTCATCGCCATCCTGCCCCTGTTCCCTGGCCTGAACGCCAGTCAGGCCGAAGCACTTCTAGGGACAAATCCGGCGGGTCTCCTTCTCGAATGCTACGGGAGCGGTACCGGCCCGTCGGATAACCAGGCATTGATGAACGTGCTGTCCGATGCGCATCGCCGAGGTGTGGTACTGGCCGCGATCAGTCAATGTCCGTACGGCCACATCGCCTTCGACACATACGAGGCCGGCAGTCGTCTTCGCGATACCGGGCTTGTCTCGGGCGGTGGCATGACACGAGAAGCCGCGCTTGGAAAGCTGTTCTTCCTGACAGGTCTAGGTCTGGATCAAACTTCCGTGGAGCACGCCTTCGCCGCTGATCTGTGCGGCGAATTGGTTCAACGCTAGCAACGTAGTCACGTTTAGCGGCGCCGCTCCGGGCCGCTCACTCGACCGGTGAAACCCCAGGTCTACGAATGTAGGCCGGGGGCTGCTCTACCTTTCGAATGTCCAGTCCAGGCGTCGTGAAGACGCATACGACCCTGGCCCGCGTTAGCGCGCTCGCTACCGTGACCGGCGCCGCTATCAGACAGAGAAATCTCGCTCCCCGTAGTGCATTACCTGGTTTTATGTGAAACCTGTCAGCATTCTTGTCTTATTGGATCACGTTAATCTTAACTTCTGCGCTCAATCATGTGTTCTCCAGCACATTTAATTACTTAAATGACTCCAACCACTGGAAATATTTAAAGTTCATCCGATTTTATAAAAACATATCAGCAATGCAGAACTAGTCACATTACTGGAGTTGTGACGCCTACATTGCACCGATAGCATTTACTCCTATCAACATGGCGCGCAAGAAGTTGCGCAGCCTCGCCACACTTCGCGCAACGATCCAAACCCTGACGCAGCCGGGGCCGACAGGACGTCGACCTTTGCGTCTATATGAGTCATGGAATGACCTACTCAAGCACATTATCCGTACATTATCTGGAGCTAGCCGATGTTCCCATCAGCGTAGGCAATTTCGCTGGCGAGGACGTCCGCTACTCCGAGGAATACGAAAAACTCGAATCCGAAATAGGCAAGACACACTCGATGCATGGCGCTGGCGTTACGGACTGGAAGTTAGTCTGCGAAATCGCCGAACATGTACTTAGGTATCAAAGTAAAGACCTTCGCGTCGCGGCGTGGCTGACTTGGGGTCTTTATGAGCAACATCATTTAGTCGGGCTCCATGCAGGGCTGGCTGTTCTGGCCGCCCTCATAAAGGAGCACTGGAACACGCTTCATCCGTCGAGGCCCCGAACAAGATTGGCGGCACTGACCTGGCTCGTTGCCCGGCTGGAATCGTTCGGTGACGCACAGCACTTCCAGAGCCAACTGCGACCGCTCATTGAAGCCATCGCCAATGAGCTACAGGTGCTGGATACATTATTGAGCGCTACGCTGAGCGACGAGGCGCCTTCGTTGAAGCCGATTTGCCGGCGAATGCTTGAAGGCATTCAACCAGCCGAACCCGCCTCAGAAACGGAAGTCGCGCAACCCGCAAGCCGCGCGACACCACCAACAGCGGTGTTGCCGGTGTCGACGGCGCCGACCGCGGTTGCGACCGACAAGGATGCCCACAAAGCGCTGCGCGCAATGCAGGAGCAAGGACGGACGCTCTGTGCCTATTGGCTGAAGCAGCGAGCGTCGGATAGCAGGCCGCTTCAACTTTCTCGCCTGCTCACCTGGCTTTCGGTCGATGGACTGCCAGACCATAACGCCGAGCAGATTACATCGCTGCGCAGCCTGCCTGCCGACAAGATACGCAGCTACCGGGAGCGCTTCGAACAAGGATTGTTTGCAGAGCTACTCATGGAGTTGGAGACGAGTCTCACTCGTGCGCCTTTTTGGCTCGATGGACATTATCTGGCTTGGCAGTGCCTCGAAGCGCTTGGCGCAACAGCGGCCATGCATGATCTTGAAATACAGCTGGCATCGTTTATCCAGCGGATAGCGGGATTGGAAACGCTTCGCTTTCACGACGGTACGGCCTTTGCCAGCCTGGAAACACGCCAGTGGCTTGATAGCCAGGTCACACGCTACGGCGCGCACATTCCAGAAGCGTCAACGACGTCTGCCACCAATCCGTTACCGCACGACCCTCTCTTGGCGCCCGCGTGGGAAGCGACCTTGGCTGAAGCCCAAGCTGAACTGCGCAAGGAAGGCCTCAAGTCGGGCGTTCGACGTCTGAAGCTTGGGCTGACGAAAGCCAGCGGTGGCCGCGAGCAATTCCACTGGAAGCTGGCCCTCGCACGCCTGTGCATGTCCGCGAAGAAGTACGACCTTGCCAGACATCAACTCGAGACGCTCGATCGTTGGCTACACAGCAACGGTATCGCGGAATGGGAGCCACAACTTTCGCTGCAGCTGATTCAACTACTGCACAACTGCCTTGAGGCCATGCCTCAGAACCCCGCCATCAAGGAGGCGCGGGACGCTACCTATCGACGACTGTGCCACCTCGACCTCGAAGTGGTACTCGACTAGGCCCGACGGGCCCTTCAACAAGGAGATGATTCATGGCCAAAGATGGCTCTGTCGCACCCAAGGAACGTGTCAATGTCACGTTCAAACCCACTTCCGGTGGTGCTCAGGAAGAAGTCGAACTGCCGCTGAAGCTTATGGTACTGGGCGACTTCACCCAGCGCGCCGACAGCCGCAAGATCGAAGAACGCAAGCCGATTAGCATCGATCGCAACACCTTTGATGAAGTGCTGGCCAAACAGGAACTGTCGCTTTGCCTAAATGTGCCGAATCGACTTCAGGATGACCCCGAACACGACGAGTTGTCTGTCGACGTCAAGATCAACTCCATGAAGGACTTCAATCCTGCACAGCTCGTCGACCAGGTTCCTGAGCTCAGGAAACTGATGGATCTGCGTGATGCGCTCGTCGCCCTGAAGGGCCCACTTGGCAACGCTCCAGCGTTTCGTCAAGCCATTGAAAAGGTTCTCGCAGACGACACCTCACGCAAGCGAGTTCTGGACGAACTCGGCATGAGCGAGCCTGCTCCGCAGGGCGCCTGAATACACGACAGGGACGAAAAACCGATGAATACCCAAGCCGCAGCAGCCGGCGCCTCCTCCGTGGAAAGCGCCGGCATCCTCGACCGAATCATTGCCGAGACACGTCTTACACCGCAGGACGAAGCGTACGGAATCGCCAAGCGTGGCGTCTCCGCCTTCATCGAAGAGCTGCTGAAACCGCAGAACGCGAACGAACCCGTGAAAAAGGCGCTGGTCGATCGCATGATTGCGGAAATCGACGCAAAGCTCAGCCTGCAGATGGACGAAATCCTGCACCACGCCGAGTTTCAATCGCTTGAATCATCCTGGCGTGGACTCAAGCTGCTCGTGGATCGCACCGACTTCCGCGAAAACATCAAGCTCGAGATCATCAACGCCTCCAAGCAGGACCTGCTTGATGACTTCGAGGACAGCCCCGAGATCACCCAGTCCGGGCTTTACAAGCACATCTACACGGCCGAATACGGACAGTTCGGCGGCCAGCCGGTCGGCGCGTTGATTGCCAACTACTTCTTCGACCCCAGCGCTCCGGACATCAAGACGCTGCAGTACGTGTCGAACGTTGCGAGCATGTCACATGCGCCCTTCATTGCTGCGGCCGGCCCCCGATTCTTCGGCCTCGAAAGCTTCACCGGTATGCCGGACCTGAAGGATCTGAAGGATCATTTCGATGGCCCGCAGTTCGCCAAATGGCAGAGCTTCCGCGAGCAGGAAGACGCTCGCTATGTGGGGCTGACTGTACCGCGCTTCCTGCTACGCAATCCGTACGATCCGGAAGAAAATCCCGTGAAGACGTTCGTATACAAGGAAAACGTCGCCAACAGCCACGAGCATTATCTCTGGGGTAACACGGCGTACACCTTCGCCAGTCGGCTAACGGACAGTTTCGCCAAATTCCGTTGGTGCCCGAACATCATCGGACCGCAAAGCGGGGGTGCTGTGGAAGATCTGCCTCTGCATCATTTCGAAAGCATGGGTGAGATTGAAACCAAGATCCCTACCGAAGTCCTCGTTTCGGATCGTCGTGAGTTCGAGCTGGCCGACGAAGGCTTCATTGCATTGACGATGCGAAAAGGCAGTGACAATGCCGCGTTCTTCTCCGCCAACTCCGTGCAAAAACCAAAGTCGTTCGGCAATAGCGAAGAAGGCAAGCTCGCCGAACTGAACTACAAGCTGGGCACGCAGTTGCCTTACCTCTTTATCGTCAACCGCCTTGCACACTATCTCAAGGTACTGCAGCGAGAGCAGATTGGCGCATGGAAGGAGCGTACGGACCTGGAACTTGAACTGAACAAATGGATTCGCCAGTTCGTCGCCGACCAGGAGAACCCGAGCGCAGAGGTGCGGAGTCGCAGGCCACTGCGTGCGGCACAGATCATGGTAAACGACGTTGAAGGCGAGCCGGGCTGGTACCGCGTGAGCCTGAATGTCCGACCTCACTTCAAATACATGGGCGCCGATTTCACGCTGTCGCTCGTGGGCAAACTCGACAAGGAGTAAGTGAGATGAACACAGCTGCCATGGGAAGGTGTTCGGTCGCTCTGACGCGCGGTTCGGAGATGCGCTGACATGGCCTATGGCAGTCTGTTCGAACGACTGGGAGGCGACACGGCAGAACGCGTGGTGCTGGATGCCGAGTCGGCCGCCATGGCGTCCGTTGCAGCCCACCTCTCGAAGATGCTTAGCACCCGGGCTGGGAGTGTTCAGACACTCCCGGACTATGGGCTACCTGATCTCAATGACATGCGGCTGTCGTTGCATGACGCACTACAACAGGCACGAAGTGCAATCGAACGCTTTATCGAAGCTTATGAGCCACGTCTCAATGGCGTCAGAGTATTCGCGCTGCCGCGTGACAATGATCCACTCACGCTGAGATTCGGCATTGATGGTGTGCTCGATCTTGGCCAAATCAAGCGCAAGGTGACATTCAATGCTCATCTTGGCGGCAGCGGCAAGGTCAGCGTCGAGCAGGCCTGATGCCTGGCCGCCTTTAGCAGCATCCCCACACGTAAGCGCAGATGACCGGAAGTCATCGCTGAACAGTCATTCAGGGACGAACATGTCGTTCAATCATTACTATCAGAGCGAACTCTCGGCATTAAGGCACCTCGGAACCCGTTTCGCCGAGCATAATCCTGCACTGGCCCCGTTTTTGGGGCAGAGCGGCCGCGACCCGGATGTAGAGCGCCTTTTGGAGGGCTTCGCGTTCCTTACGGGGCGCCTCCGACAAAAGCTGGATGACGGCATACCTGAGCTGACTCAATCGCTCATGCATCTGCTGTGGCCCAACTATATGCGACCGTTGCCTGCGTTCAGCATGCTGCAGTTCGACCCTTTGTCGCGGCCGGGCAAAGCCGTGCACGTACCGCGCGGCACTCCCGTTGAGTCACACCCTGTCGATGGCGTGCCGTGTCAATTTCAAACCACCTCCGCAATCGATGTACACCCGCTGGCACTGACAGCCGTCGACTTTGCGCAGCAAGGCGACGGGGCGCGGCTGGCAATCCGCGCACAAATGACAACGCAGGGCCATATCGGGGAGCTCGCGCTGTCCAGCTTGCGGGTTCACCTGGCAGGTGAACGCTACGTTGCCCAATGGCTCTACTACGCGATGCTCGCCCAGGCCCGCGCACTCGTGGTCATACTTCTGGACGAGAGCGGCAGGCCACTCGAAGACGCGCACGGCGCCCCACTGGGTCCCACTGCGCTGCCTCTCGATGCACTGACAGCCGCAGGCTTCACGGAGCAGGACGCCCTGGTGCCCTACCCGCTCAATACGTTTCGCGGCTATCGTTTCCTGCAGGAATATTTTGTTTTCCAGGAAAAATTCCTGTTCGTTGATGTGAATGGCCTGTCCATCCTTCAGCAGCAACCATCCGATGTACTTGAACGGGCACGTGGCATCGAGCTGCGCTTCAGTCTCTCCAAGGTGGGTAGTCAACGCATCCGACCCTCCCTTGAGAACGTCCGCCTTTACTGCACACCCGTCGCGAATCTCTTCTCCCACGACGCCGTACCTATCCGGCTGGATGGAAGACAGGACCGCTACCTGGTGCGTCCTGCCGAATGGGAAGCACCGAAATGCGGTGTATTTTCCGTCGATGGGGTTACCGGTTGGCGCCCCGGTGGCAAGGGATATGAAGCGTATGTTCCATTCGAATCATTCGAGCACGATCACAGTTCCGACGGTTCGAGCCCCCGACCGCACTATAGCGTCCGCCAACAGGCTGCCGTGACCGGGGATGGACTCGAAACCTACCTCTGCTTCGGCGCGCGATCCGGTAGCGGACAGGAGACGCTATCCGTCGAACTCACCTGTACAAATCAGGACCTTCCTCGACGTCTCCGACTTGGTGACATCTGTGTACCGGCGGAAGGTACGCCAGAGTTCCTGAACTTCCGCAACATCACCACCCCCACGGCAAGCTACGCACCGCCGCTGCATAAGGACTACCTGTGGAAGCTCGTTAGCAACATGTCGTTAAACTACCTCTCACTTGCAAACGTGGAGGCGTTGAAGGTCATTCTCGAAACCTATGATCTGCCCCGGTATTACGATCCGCACGCCGAGCGAGTCAGCAAGCGACTGCTCGACGGCTTGGAAGCGATCAGACATCAACAGGCGGATCGTCTGTACCGTGGCCTACCTATTCGCGGCATTCGAACCACACTGATCATGAATCCGGAGAGTTACCTCGGCGAGGCTGATCTGTATCTGTTTGCCTCGGTGCTCAACGAATTCTTTGCACTCTACGCCAGCCTCAACTCGTATCACGAGCTTCAGGTGAAGAGCACCCACGGAGAGGTATACGCATGGACGCCGCGTATGGGCCAGCAGCCCCTGCTCTGACTCATCTGAGCCACAGCATTCGGACCTATAGCCTCTTCCAGGGCATCCAGCAGGTGCTGGATCGTTTGCGCCTTGCGCATCCAGGCCTCGATGACAACGCGCTACACGAGCTGCTCGACTACCAGGCCAACCCCAGTCTGGGCTTTCCTGGAAGTGACATAGACCAATTGGAGTTCTTCGAGCGTAATGGCGTCCTGCGCGCGCGCCTGCGCATCAATCTTATCGGGCTGTTCGGCGCCGGTTCGCCTATTCCGGCGTTTTATGGCGATCAGGCACTAGGCGATCTGGCCAGTAACCAAACCACCCGAGACTTCCTTGATCTGTTCAACAATCGACTGCAGCGCATGCTGCTACCAATCTGGAGCAAGTACCGCTACTACGCACGCTTCCGTTACGGTGCGACCGACCCATTTTCAGAGCACCTGTTCGCACTGATCGGCATGGGTGGCACATCCATTCGGGCGAGCGCGGAATTGAATTGGAACCGGTTGCTCCCCTATCTCGGCCTACTCAGCCTGAGAGCACACTCGGCCGCGCTGATTGAAGCGGTGCTCAGGTATTACTTCAAGCACGAACAGCTCAACATCGAACAATGCGTGGACCGCAAGGTGCAGATCGATGCCGGGCAACTCAACTCCCTGGGTCGGGCGCAGAGTCGGCTTGGACTCGATACGGTTCTGGGCGCCCAGGTCCACGACCGGAGTGGGAAATTTCGAATACACATCAAGGCGCTCGACTGGGAGCGGTTCCACGAACTTCTGCCCATCGGTCCGGGCTATCGACCGCTTTGCGCACTTGTACGCTTCACCCTACGCGACCCGCTGGACTACGACATTCGACTTCAATTGAGGCCCGATGCGCTTCGCGAACTTCGCATCGGCCAGAGCAATCCATGTCGGCTCGGTTGGACCAGCTGGCTTGGAACGACGCGAGCTGACGGGATCGTCACCCTGTCGACTCAGACAACCACGGATGGAACCCCATGATCAACATCGACCTGCAGCAATTGATCAGGGCGCTGGATGCGCCAAGTAAAAAGGACCTGGAACACGCAGCGCAAAACTGCGTCGCACGTGGTGGAGCCAAGGTATCCATCGAGGATTTTCTATTTGCACTGATCGGCCGCGAAGACGGTTTGCTACGGCGCGCCCTTCTCGATGTCGAGGTTGACCTCGACGCATTTGTCGCAACCGTTGAGTCCCGAACTAGCGCTCCGGAAACCGACAACCCAGTATTCTCTGCTGACCTCATACAGTGGCTTCAGGACGCTCTGCTGGTAGCACAGCTGGAATGGCAGCAAAGCCAGATCGATGACGCCTCGCTGATTCTCGCGATGCTTCGCAACCCTGTCCGCTATGCCGGTAGTCGCTATCTACCATTCATGACGAAGATCACTGAAGCCCACCTGCGCGGCTTCGTCGCCGCACACCGCGGTGCACCTGCTACAAGCACGCCCAGTGACTCATATCTTGCGCGCTTCACGCATGACCTTAGCCAGAAGGCCCGAGACGGAAAGATCGATCCGGTACTCTGCCGTGACGATGAGATCCGACAGGTGATCGACATCCTTGCTCGACGACGCAAGAACAACCCTATCGTGGTGGGCGAAGCTGGCGTTGGTAAAAGCGCCGTCGTCGAAGGCCTGGCATTGAAAGTGGTCAACGGCGAAGTCCCACATCCGCTCGAAAACGTGGATATCAGAACGCTGGATCTCGGATTGCTGCAAGCAGGCGCCGGTGTGAAAGGCGAGTTCGAACGACGCCTTCAGGGCGTCATTGACGAGACCAGGTCCGCCGCCAGATCGATCATTCTTTTCATTGATGAGGCTCACACCCTGATAGGCGCCGGTGGGCAGGCCGGCAGCGGCGACGCTGCCAACCTCCTTAAACCTGCGCTTGCGCGCGGCGAATTGCGCACCATTGCTGCCACGACCTGGGCTGAGTACAAGAAGTATTTCGAGAAAGACCCGGCGCTGGCTCGTCGCTTCCAACCCGTGGCCCTCAAGCAGCCTACCGTATCGGATGCAGTCTCGATTCTGCGCGGGCTGGCACCGATATACGCGCGCGAGCACGCCGTCTACTTGCGCGATGATGCAGTGGTCGCAGCGGCCGAACTTTCAGCTCGCTATCTCACGGGTCGTCAGTTGCCGGACAAGGCGGTAGACGTGCTTGATACAGCGTGCGCCCGGGTTCGGATCGGATTGAATACGGTACCCGCCTGTATCGATACACTCCGCAAGAAAATCCAGTGTCATAGGGATCAGATTGAAGCTGTCACCCGTGACCGGGACAGAGGCGTCGCTGTAGATGACGAAGCACTTCGCGTCGGCCTTGAAACCCTTGAGCGGCTCGGCAGTGAAGAAGAAGCCTTGATGGCCGCCTGGGAAACGCAGCGCGCGCTGGCCGCACGGATTGTTACGATGCGCGCTGACACGTTGGCCGAGTCGCCGGGCGCCGCGCCCAACGATGGCGAGGAAACGACGATCGAAGCGCTGTGCGAGCAACTGTCGACCCTGCAAAAAGCCAACCGACTGGTGAGCCATGAAGTCTGCCCACGGCTCGTAGCCGAAGTCATCAGCCAGTGGACAGGAGTGCCGCTCGCACACCTCGCTGCTGAGCACGATGACCGTGTAGGGCGATTCGCGGACGACCTGCGTAACCGTGTGCGTGGCCAGAACCAAGCCATTGCCGCCTTGGATCGATCCATGCGTGCGGCTGCCGCAGGCCTCAATCGCCCTGACGCGCCTGTCGGCGTATTCCTGCTGGTCGGCCCGAGCGGCGTCGGGAAGACCGAGACGGCCCTTGCGCTAGCGGATCTGCTTTATGGAGGAGACCGCTTTCTTACTGTGATCAACATGTCCGAGTTTCAGGAGCGGCACACCGTATCCCGCCTGCTGGGTGCGCCTCCTGGATACGTGGGATATGGCGAAGGCGGACTGTTGACCGAGTCCGTCAGGCAAAAGCCTTACTCGGTTGTCCTGCTGGATGAGGTAGAGAAAGCTGATCCTGACGTGATGAATGTTTTCTACCAGATCTTCGACAAAGGCATCGCCAACGACGGCGATGGCCGGGAGATCGACTTCAGAAACACACTCATTCTAATGACATCCAACCTTGCCAGTGAGCAGATCAGCGCACTGTGCGCATCGGGCGTGAAACCTTCCGCGAACGACCTCGAGCGGGCGATAAGACCAACGCTAAGCCAGCACTTCAAACCCGCCCTGCTGGCTCGAATGGAGATCGTCCCTTACTACCCTATCGAGCAGACTGTCCTTGAAGAACTGATACGCCTGAAGCTTGATCGATTTGGCCAGCGACTCATCCCGCGCAGGGTTGAATTCGGTTACAGCGAACGTCTTGTCGCCGAGCTGGCAAAACGCTGCGGCCAGACCGAGAGCGGCGCACGCATCATCGATCGACTGATCGAGCGTTCAATTCAATCGCAAATAGTCGACAGGCTGCTGCAGGCAATGGCAGGCGGCGCTGCAGTTAAGCGTGCGCATGCGACCGTGGACACAGATGGAGCCGTCGTCTGTGAATTCGCCTGAATTGCAATTGCTGCCCAGGGACATTCCACAGCCGCTGAACTATGCCGATTCACTCATCGGTCACTTCTACGCCTTATCGCAATTGCCCGATCACAGCGCGCTCGCGGAAGGCCTTGTTGCCGCCACTGCCGACCTGACTGGATGCGAACTGGTCCAGCTCTACCTCCTGGACGAGACAGGTACCTGCCTGACACTTTCATCGCAGTGGTTCGACGGCGGTCACTCACCCGCGCAATGCCGAACTTGGCCCAGCGATTACGACGGTTGCCAGCTGTTGCAGTACTGCCTTTGCCAGAACGCGACCCTGAGCATCGGCAACCTGGATGGCAGCCTGCACGACACCGCATTTCTCCCGGAAGGGCATTGGCGCTCATTGCAGTGTCTACCTCTCGCGGATGCGGCCGCCGGTATCAAAGGTCTCTTGGTCATCGCGTCCGAAAATGGGCGTGACCTCGAACCTTACGCAGGGACGCTCGCCCGTCTCGGCGGCGTTGCACTGGAGCGAGCGAGACTATTGCAAAGGAACCACGTCCCAGCCGAGCCAGCCAGCCCTGTTCCAGGCGCAGCCGCAAAGTACGACGCCCTCGGCCTTATAGGGGACAGCGTCGGTATGAAAGATCTTCACCGTCTCATTGCCAAGGTTCTGCATATTCCTGTCACGGTACTTATCACCGGAGAAACCGGTACCGGCAAGGAACTGGTGGCGCGCGCGATCCACGACCGAGGGTCGCGACGTGCAAAGCCTTTCATCGTACAAAACTGCGCGGCACTCCCCGAGCATCTGCTGGAGAGCGAGCTGTTCGGCTACGTCAAAGGTGCGTTCACGGGGGCCGAAAGAGACCGTAAGGGTCTGTTCGACCTCGCCCACGAGGGCACGCTTTTTCTGGACGAGATTGGCGATATGCCAATGGCGCTTCAGGCCAAGCTCCTGCGCGTCCTTCAGGAGGGCGAACTTCGCCCTTTGGGCAGTGGCGAGACCCGCAAGGTGGATGTACGTATCGTCACCGCCACGCATCACGATCTCAGGCGCCGTGTGCAAGAGGGGCGATTTCGCGAAGACCTCTACTACCGCCTCGCTCACTTTCCGGTTCAGATACCCGCCTTGAGGGACCGTGGCAACGACATTTTGTCACTGGCGCGTCACTTCGCTGCGAACGCCTGTGATGCGTTGCAAAGACCGCGCTGTCGATGGTCCGATGAAGCACTGGATGCGCTCCTGACTTATCGATTTCCTGGAAACGTTCGCGAGCTCAAAGGACTGGTTGAACGCTCGGTTCTATTGTGTGAAGGCGGTGAGCTGCTTCCTGAGCATTTCGCACTACAGCCCGAACACCTGCGTGCTGCGCCAACGATGAATTTTCGCGAGCGACTGGATCAGGTCGAACGCAACCTCCTGCTTGACTGCCTTCGCCGAAACAACGGCAACCAAAGCCAGGCCGCTCGGGAATTGGGGCTGCCCAGAAGGACGCTGCTGTACCGCATGAAGGTGCTGCATATCAGCAGTAAAGCCGTCTGACTGCGCGAACCAATCCTACGCAGGTCTCATTTCCAGACTGGAGCCACACTGCACCGTGAACCAGTTCATTCCTAACTGAAACCAGGATGAACTTTAATATCGGCCGGCCAGGACGGCCGCCGATTCCAATGCGTTTTCACGGAGGAACTCCGCATGCATTTGCGCTACTGCGCCCTCGCCTTACTCGCTGCTCTCGCAGTGTCATCCTGCACCGGCAACTACCGGTTCAGCGACAGCGATTACCGCCCTCTCGGCGACCCACCTGCCGATAAAAGCAACGGCTGAAAGGGCACTCATATCATGGACCTCATATTTGAAATCGTCGGTGGCGTTGGCACGGCCGGCGGATTGAGCCTTGGACGCTTTGGTGAGCATGGCGGCGTGATAGGTCGGTCGGCGGACGCGGACTGGTCATTGCCTGACGAGCAACGTCTGATTTCGGGGCGTCATGCAGAAGTCACCTTCGATGGCGGCGCATTCTTTCTTACCGATGTCAGCAGCAATGGGATCGAGCTCAAGCAGGAAGGCCTTGGCCTCAGAAAATACGAACCCTATCGAATCCGCCAGGGCGATATTTTCCGTCTTGGGCGTACGGAAATCCGCGCGTCTTTCGACCACGCGTCCGAAGCACGTCCCATTGAATCAGTAGTGCCAGCCGGCGGAATGATTCCGGACGATGCTTTCCTCGGACTGGACCCAACGGCAGATCCGGCTCATGCGTCTTCGCACACGGATCCCTATCTGGGGATGTTAGACCTACCCGAGGACCAGCGAACCGAAAGTGATTACGCGCTAATCCACGACGAGCACATGATCGTACCCGAGCTTGTCGAACCAACGCCGTCCAATCCGCCACCGCCGCTTACCAACGGCACGGATCCCATCCCACGCCTTCGAGCGGGCCTCTCTTCCGCTCTCGGCGTCGACCTGGAACAACTCGACGACGCGGCTGTAGCCGAGATTGCCCTCGAATCAGCGACCCTCCTCCGCTACACCATTGGCCAGTTGCAGCAATCGGTGCGCAACCGCGACGAGCTCAAGGCCGAGCTCCAATTGGCTTCTACCGACAAGCCCTATCGCATTAATCCGCTGGAAGGACGATCTGCGATGGACGACGTCATGGCGGCACTATTCGATCGGGGTGATACGAATGGCTCAGCCGCTCGCAACACCATTGCCAGTTCATTCCGAGGCCTGCAGGCGCATCAGGTCGCGCTGGCCGGAGCCGTACGTGCCGCACGCAAAGCAACATTCGAGTCGTTTGCACCCGATCGACTCGAGCGTCTGTTCGAAGAGGGTCACGGTAGATCTCGCTTTAGAACCGATGGACATCGCTGGCGAGCCTATTGCCGTCGGTACAGGGACTACAGCGGAACGGACACTCCGGGCGAATCCACAAGCATTCGTGACTTTGCCCAGGCCTACGACGATCAGCTCCGGCTCGTTTCCACCATGACTATCGACATTCAAGGGTGATGTTCATGTACAGATCTGTCCTCCTGACCCTCGCATTTGCATTGAGCGTGACAGGCTGCGCTGCTTTCTCGCCATCATCCAACCTGACGAAACTCGATCTGAAGCTCGAGGGCAGCGAACGCCTCAACCCAGACCTGAATGGACGGCCCTCTCCAATCGTCATTCGTCTGGTCGAGCTCAAGCACGCCGTAGGATTCGAAACGCTGGACTTCTTCACACTCTATCAGCGTCCTCGTGAAGCGCTTTCTCCGGATCTGGTCGCGCTCGAGGAAATCGAGTTGCGGCCTGGCGAACAGCGCACACTCAAACTCTTCGTTCAGGACGGTAGTCGGTACGTTGGCGTACAGGCCGCCTATCGGAATCTGCCGGAATCACAGTGGCGCCATGTCGTGCCACTGAGCGCGCAACGCCGGACAGAGGTAGCCCTGTCATTGACCGAGCACGGAATCCAAAACCAGAACGATACGGTTGGGAAGTAATCCATGGCCCACCATAAGGTTATCTGGCAGGAAGGAATGCTCCTTCGCCCGCAGCACTTTCAGCAGAATGATCGTTACTTCGATCAGCAACTCAAAGCGCGTACCCGCCAACTTGCCGCCCACAGCTGGGGTTTCTTCGATCTGGAGATCGAACGGCCGTTCCTAAGCATGGGCAAGCTTGTACTAAGCCGCGCGAGTGGTGTAATGCCAGACGGCACGCTATTCGAAATTGGTACCGATCACGATGTCATTGCAGTAGACGTACCACCCAACACACGCGATACCACGGCCTACCTCGCACTTGCACTGGTGACCGGAAATCACGTGGAAAGCCGTCGTGCCGAACACCTGGACGTAGCAGCTCGTTACTGTGCCTTCGATGCGCTCGTAGCAGACTCCAATGCGGGCGAAACGGCATCTAGCCAGGTCACCTGCGGGCGCCTGTCATTCCGTCTACTACTGGGTGAGCAGCCTTCGGATGAAGGCTACGTGAAATTGGCTGCATGCCGGATTCTCGAGACGACCGCCGACGGCGTTGTCGAGACCGACCCAGCCTATGTGCCCACCTTCCTGAACATTCACAGCTCGACGTATCTGCGTGCCTGCCTGAAGGAAGTCATCAGCCTGCTCGGCCATCGCGCTGACATCCTCGCCGAGCGCATCAAGGCAACGGGCAAGGTTGCAGGTGCGGAGATCGGCGATTTCCTTCTGCTGCAGATGATCAACCGGCTCGAGCCCGTGCTGCGACATCTTGCAAACATCGAACTGGTCCACCCCGAAGGGCTTTACCGGGAACTGGTCAGCCTTGCAGGCGAGCTCGCCACCTATGCAAACGAGGCTAAACGGCCGCGAAGCGATTGTCAGTACCGGCATAACGACCAGGGCCAAAGCTTCGGGCAATTGATGGAACAGCTGCGTCAGCATCTGTCCATGGTCCTCGAACAGCATGCTATCGAGCTGGACTTGCAGAAGCGGCAATACGGAATACTCGTCTCTCCACTGCCGGATCACAAGTTGCTCGGAACATCCTCCTTCGTCATCGCTGCGAGTGCGCAGTGCGATTCGGAAAGCCTCCGCACCCGCTTGCCAAGCCATCTGAAGATAGGGCCTGTGGAGCGGATACGCCAGTTGGTCAATCTGCATTTGCCAGGGATCAAGCTAAAGCCCATGGCCGTTGCACCACGGCAGATCCCGTTCCATTCGGACAAAACCTACTTCGTACTCGAGCTGTCATCGGACGATGTCTCGCAGCTCAGCACATCAGGCGGTTTTGCTTTCCACGTATCCGGCGACTTCGCCGACCTTGAGTTGAAATTCTGGGCGATCAGGAACTGACATGACAACCAGAGAAATGGAATTCGGTGCAGGCGACAGGACGGTCGTATTAAGTCGGCGCTCGGGCCCCAGTCAGCGGCTCACGGATACGCCCGCGCCCCGCTTCGAGCAACTGGAAGAACGCATGGTGCATGCCGCTCGGGTCTCTCATCCCGAACGCATGACGCACGGGGTCAACGCGCTCGTTGGTGCGGCACAGGGCCTACTTTCCGAGATCGTTGTGCTCAAGACCCACGATGAACCCGAAGAGCTGCACAGCATTCAACACCGACTTGCCGAGGAAGTCAGGCAGTTCGAATATCAGGCGCTCAATCTTGGACTGGAGCAGACGCAAGTCATGGCCGCCCGCTATGTCCTCTGCACCGCGACCGACGAGGCCGTGGTAACGACAGCATGGGGAAACGAAAGCGAGTGGTCGGGGATGAGCCTGCTAGCCACCTTCCACAACGAAACCTTCGGCGGAGAGAAATTCTTCCAGCTGTTGGAGCGGCTATCGCAAAACCCGGCGAGACATCTGGACATGCTGGAGCTGATGTATGTCTGCCTCTCACTTGGATTCGAAGGCCGATACCGCGTCATGCCGCGCGGGCTGGTAGAACTCGAGGCGATCCGTGACAACCTCTATCGTCAGATCAGGCAGCTGCGCGGCGATGTACCACAGGAGTTGTCCCCCAGTTGGAAAGGGCTGCCTGACAACAAGCGACGCGCAACACCGAGCGCACCTGGGTGGCTGGTCCTTGCATTCACTCTCGTTTCACTGACAGCGATGTATGCCGGTTTTGCCTGGATGCTTGCCGACTACCGCCACGCCGTACTTGAGCCTTACAGGGCTGCTGCCCCGTTCGCAGCTCCTGATTTCATGGAAGAAACACAATGAAAACGCGCGCCCAATGGGTAAATCATTTCGTTCGCAAGCGCTGGGTTTGGAGCCTGTGCCTAGTCCTCTTACTCTCCACATTCGTCTGGTTTGTTGGCCCCCTGCTCTCGATCGATGAATACCGACCCTGGCAAAGCGAGACTGCGCGGCTCCTGACTGCCTGCATCCTACTGCTCGCCTGGGGCCTGTATGCCGTCCTCGACGCCGGCAGCGCATCCTCTATCGAATCGGAGCCCACAAGTGATACTGAGAATGCTCAACGCACCGCGATCATGGATGAAGAACGGCTCATACTGCAGGAGCGATTCAAGGACGCGCTGAAGACCACCCGGACGTCCGGCGCCGGTACCAGGAAGCCGCGTGAGGACCTCCCGTGGTATCTGGTTATTGGACCTGAGCAGAGCGGTAAGACCAATCTCCTCGACATGTCCGGCCTGGAAATGCCATTGAGTCGCGGGGAAAACCAGCGCTTGACGCGCGACACCTTCGGGACGCGGTACGCCGACTGGTACTTCACGAATAACGGCGTTCTGATCGATACGGCTGGCCGCTATTTGACCCAATCCGATGCGACCGTTGACTGCAACGGCTGGCGTTGGCTGCTAACACTGCTGAAAAAGCGGCGCGGGCGTGCGTTGAACGGCGTACTCGTCACCCTGTCCATCGACAGCCTCCTCTCCGGCAACGAATTCGCACTGGAAACACTGGCGAGACAAGTACGTCAGCGGTTGCAGGAGATACATCAGAAATTGCGAATCGAGATACCGGTTTATCTTGTACTCACCAAAGGCGACTTGCTGATCGGCTTCGACGAGTTCTTTGATCAGCTGTCCCAGGAAGAAGCTGGCCAGGTCTTGGGCACCACGTTCACTGAAGCTCAGAACGGAACGGATTCCCATGTCATCAGACAAACGTTCGAGACGTTGTTGCAACGCCTGAACGCGCAAGTGATTGGCCGCCTGCATAGCGAGCGCGATACACAAAGACGCGGCCGGGTGCTCGACTTCCCGGGCCAGCTGGCCCGGATCGGCGTGCCGCTCGCCCTATTCGTCGAGCTCGCTTTCGCTGGCAATCGCTATCAGCGTGGCGCGCAATTGCGCGGCTACTACCTGACCAGCGCGCCCAATCTGGAAGACGCGACGTCAGTAGCAACCTCGAACATTGACCGGATGATTGGATCGGTCGGCCATGGGCTTCCGGTTATTCGCCGTGGTCGAGCCCGATTCATCCATGACCTGTTGAACCGAGTCATCTTTCCCGAAGCGGACCTTGCTAGCCTGGACATCGCTGTGCACAGGCGGCAAGAGTGGAAGCGCCGTTGCATCTATGGAGGAGCCCTGGCGACAGTCGTGGCAGGTGGCTTCATATGGGCCAACAGTTTTTCGACGAATCATCAGCGCCTGGAACATCTCAAGGATCTCGCTCAAACGAAGGCTCAGCAAAATCTCGAGCTGCGTGCGCATGCCAACGGTGTAACGACGCTTGACGTACTAGATAGCAGTTATGCGGCGTCACAGGTCTATGCACCAGAACGAGCCAACCGGTGGTCACGCACGGGTCTGTATCAGGGCGCGGAAGTCGATCCAGTGGTTCATCTTGCGTACCGCAGGGATCTTGAAGAGCTTCTGCTGCCGCTTATCGCCGGTCAGCTGGAGTCCGAAATTCAGGCAAGTCACCATGACCGTGAGCGACTGCTCAACAATCTTCGCGCCTATCTGATGTTGAAGTTGGCCGATCGGCGCGACGATGCGTTTTTGAAGGACTGGATGGCTACCACCTGGTCGACCCATTACGCCGGCAATGCTGTTGTCCAACATGGGCTCTCTTCGCACCTTGACCGGTTGCTATCTCACCGCTTTGCCCCCTATTCGTTGAACGATACGCTCATTGCGCGCGCGCGTAGTGGGCTGCGCGGCGAATCAATGGCCAATGTCGTCTATCGAATGATTCGAGATCGTGCCGGTTACCTACCTGATTATCGACTTGACCAGCACATGGGTGCTCAAGCCGCGCTCTTCACATCGGCCGATCATGCGATCCCAGGGTTTTACACGCTTCATGGTTACCAGAGTATGTTCGCAACCCAGGGACTCAGCCTGGTACAGGACATCCTTCAGGATAATTGGGTGCTGGGTGAAAGCGATTCGCTTAGCCCCAAAGACTTGAGCCGGCTTCTGACTGATGTAGAGCGACTCTACTTTCAGGATTACGCGGATCAATGGGGAGAGGCAATTGCTGCCCTCGCTCTGCAGCCTATTGGCGACGCTCAACAGGGCGCCATGCAACTCAGCGGGCTGACCTCGGCCAATTCGCCACTGATTCGTCTATTGGCTGAAATTCGCGAGAACACGCGCCTGCCGGGTGCACCGGAGGCTGCGATACCCAATGGCGCTATTGCTCAGGCTTCATCCGTGGCAGGTGGTAAGGCGGCTAAATTCGCGGGAGCGATCGCGGATACCGCACATCGTGCGCTCTCAGCAAGCAGCCAACCGGGCTCACGGCGCGCGCTGGAGCAGCGGTTCCAGGCATTGCATCGTCTCCTCGATGATGAGGGCAGCCCGACAATAGACCTTGTGAACGTCATGCAGAGCCTTAATGCGCTGCAGATACAGATGGCGAGCCTTGCACATGCAGGCATGCCAGATCAGGCTGCATTCGAAATGGCCAAGACACGCATGAAGGGACAGCGCGATGCCTTCGATCAGCTTCGCTTGGCTGTAGCACGCCTTCCGCAGCCAGTCGGCGGATGGCTGTCGCTTTCCGGTGATGATAGTTGGTCGGTTGTGCTCAATGGTGCGCACGGGTATCTGAATCTGCGTTACCAACATGAGCTGTATGCGACCTACAAGGGATCGCTGAAACAGCGCTATCCGTTCAGTGCACACAGCGAGAGCGATGTTGCAGTTGCAGACTTCAAAGAATTCTTCAAGGCGCAAGGTCTCGCGCAAAGCTTCATCGATACCTATTTGCAGCCCTTTGTCAGCAACGCGTCCGGTCAATACCAGCTCCGTCGTGTAGACGGTCGCGGCCTTCCGCTTTCGAGGGACTTCCTTCGCCAGCTGAGCCGGGTGCAAGCCATCCGCGCCGGTTTCTTCGCGGAGAATCCCAATGAGCCCAGCATCGCATTCAAGCTCGAGCCTTACTCGCTGGACTCCAACGTGGGTCGCGCTGACTTCCGATTTGGTAGCAGTACCATGGAGTACCGTCATGGGCCTATCGTGCAGACGGCATTCCGCTGGCCAGCGGGCACGGACCAGGGACGTGCAAGCCTGGTCGTGGAAGCCCTGAACGGCGAAAAGGTCGGAATTGAAAAGAACAGCGGACCTTGGTCGCTCTTCCGCCTCATTGATCTTATGAAGGTCGACTACCACAGCGGACGGGATGTGCTGATGCTCAAGGCGAACCTCGGGGGCTTGCACGCCAACTACCTTCTCCACGCCCAGCGCGCCCCAAATCCATTCGATATCGCGACCCTGCGCAACTTCGACCTACCGGCAACCTTGTAACGATGCGTCGAACTCATTGGCAAAGTGCGTCGCGGACGGACACTGGCAAGGTCCGCGCACGTAACGAAGATGCGGTTCTGGATCGTCCGGATCAGGGTCTATGGGCCGCGGCGGATGGAATGGGTGGGCATCAGAACGGCGCCCTTGCCAGCCGATTGGTAGTCGAATATCTGGCCGAACCACTGGCTGGCAACCTGGACGCGCGGGTACAGCAGACCCGACAACGTCTACATGCGGTCAACCGTTGCCTGGAGCGTGACATCACACTTCAGGCGTGGCGAGACGACGCGCTGGTTGGCAGCACGGTAGTCGCCCTGTTGGCGGAAGGACGACACGCGACGTGTATTTGGGCAGGAGACAGCCGCTGCTATCTGTGGCGTAACGACTGCTTGTATCTCCTCACCCGCGACCATTGCCTGATGCAGCATCTGATGGACAATAGCGGGCTAACCGAGGATCAAGCTCAGCGGCACCCCGGTGCGAATGCGCTGACCCGCGCTGTGGGTGCGGCTGAGCACTTGGAGTTGGACCTGCTAGAGCTAGAGACGCAACCGGGCGATACCTTCCTTCTTTGCACAGACGGACTGTATCGCTCGCTCACCCAAGCGGAGATGGGCGCCGCACTCGACCTTAAATCGCCTGCGGCAGCACTCCGTCAGCTGTTCGATCGCGCGCTTCAAAGGCCCGCCCGAGACAATATCAGTGGTGTGGTGGTCCGGTTATGACAGGCGCTATTGCGCTGCCCGATGGCAAAGACGATGAACATGAATTCACTCGCTACGCGTTCGCAAGTGGACCCGTGCCAAATGGCGCCCCGTTGCCAGACACAGCCGCAAGCATCTCGCCCGGTGGCGAGTCAAAACCAGCCAAGGGAATGCCGGTTGCGGACGTGCCGGTGTCGGACGTGCCGGTCTCGGACGGGCCGATTGCAAATGTACGCATAGCGGACATGCCAACGCTTCTCAACGGGCGCTACCGCATCGAACGGTTGCTTGGCATAGGTGGGATGGGCGCCGTGTATCGTGCACGGGACCTATTGAGGGAACAGTTCGGCGATCCGGCGCCGCTGGTGGCGATCAAGACGTTGACCGATGACTTCGCTGCCTATCCAGATGCCTATAACCTGCTCCACAGTGAGTTTGTTCTGACGCTTCGGCTGAACCATCCAAACGTTGTGAGGCTACACGCTTTCGAGGTCGATAACGCGGCCCAGCGGGCCTACGTTGTGCTGGAGCTATTGCATGGCTTGACGCTTGATCAGGCGCTGGCCGAGCAGCAGGAAGGTTTGCCATGGCAAACCGCCCGAAACTTGATAATGGATCTGCTTGCCGCTATCGCGTATGCACATGAGCGCGGCGTGCTACATGGGGATATAAAGCCGAGTAACATCATGCTCACCCCGGATGGGCTACGGTTGTTCGACTTCGGATTGGGTCAAGCGAAAGCTGGCGTCCTTGCTGGACTGCCTCGGATCAGCAGAGACCGCTTCACGGCCTGGACGCCTCGATACGCCGCACTTGAACTTCTGGAGGGCAAGGCGCTGACGGAGGCGACGGACATCTATGCGGTGGCTTGCGTCATCTACGAGCTCTGTACCGGTAGGCACCCCTATCGCCGATTGAATGCAAAGCAGGCAAAGGGCATGGACTTGGGGGCGCAGTTGTCCCCGCCGGTGGATATGCCGGACCACTGCTGGCAAGCACTGCGCTCCGCATTGGCTTTCGACCCAAACGATCGCATCGGCAGTGCCCAAGAGCTGTCGAAGCAGTTCACTGTCTCCGCGCCAAACAGGCTATCAATATGGTGGAGCCGCTTCCGCTCTGCTTAGACGAGCGAATTGAGAAAATTTTCAATCTTTCTATTGACTTAGGTACGTTACCTGCGTAAATTTCGCGGCCTCGCAAGGCGATCGGCTGATTAGCTCAGCTGGGAGAGCATCTGCATCACACGCAGGGGGTCGGCGGTTCGATCCCGTCATCAGCCACCATGCATTGCGAGAACCGACGCGCAGCGGTAGTTCAGTCGGTTAGAATACCGGCCTGTCACGCCGGGGGTCGCGGGTTCGAGTCCCGTCCGCTGCGCCATAT